>ENA-OOPY01000002-OOPY01000002.1-human-gut-metagenome-genome-assembly--contig:-NODE-2-length-94306-cov-6.106322_pt1 | contig 94306 bp, 81 predicted proteins | sample MGYA00241084_ERZ501153 | MGnify/ENA primary metagenome ERZ501153 (study PRJEB25962, sample SAMEA2042436) | human gut metagenome | biome: human gut; feature: human-associated habitat; material: faeces...
CTTCCGAAAGAAGGTCTGAGAATTAAGACAACTGATGGTGAGAAACTTGTTTCTCGTCAAGAGTTATTTGATTATTTCTCTCGTCCTGTTCAAGAGATTAATGGAATGGTTTATAGTCAAGCGCAGATTGATGAGATTAATCGTCTTTCTAATCCTGCTGAATTGGCTATGCGATTTATTATGAATCTTGATGGTGGAGTTGACCAACTGATTAAAGCTGAACTTGCTAAAAAAGAAGTTAAACGTCTTCGTTCATTAGCAAGTAAGACTGGTAAAAACAATGGTAATCCCAGAGTCCAAAAGACTGCAAAGGATGATAAAATTGTTTTACCTATTAAATAAAGCAAATGTTCTTGCCTTATAATAATAACTTAACCAAAAATCTAATTTACAATGCGTGAAATTGGAACTGTAAAATTTGACTCGAATCAATATACAGATGCTAATATGCTTCTGAATTTTGATTTGATTGACCCTGTTAAACTTAATCGTAATCTTACTTATCTTTGGGGTAAGGATAGTGACAAGTATCCTCTTCTTACTCTTACTGAGGGTCAAGGTGCTGTTACAACAAAAGTTAAGCTGAATGGTGGTGATACTCAATATACTTGGGAAATTGCTCCTCGTCAGCGTGTTACTTCTCGTCTGAAAAAGCTGGTATCTGATAAAACTGCTATTCAGCCTTATGGAACTGTTGAGGTTGAAATGGAGGATAATTGGTTTATTTATCAGCACACGGCTATTGCTCCGTCTGGTATGCAATGGCGTATTCAGAATGAGGGTATTGCTACTTCGACTGGTGGATACGTTTATCGTTTTACCAATATGTCAGGTGCTCCTATCTCGGCTGATGCTGTTGCAAAAGACTTCATTAGTGGTGCTATTTGGGCATTAGGTGCTTCGACTATTCCGGGTAGCAAGTCTGACGGAAACCGCTCGAATAACCAGTCGTTCAGCAAGGCAACTAACCAGTATGGTTACTACCGTTTCTCGAAAGAGATTGCTGGTAACATGGGTAATAAGGTTGTTAATATTGCCTTTGATACTGCATCAGGTGGTGAGCGTAGTCTGTGGATGCCTTACGAAATGAAGATGTGGGAAATCATGCGACGCGAGATGCTCGAAGAGGACTTGTGGTTCTCGGAGTACAACCGCGATTCGAATGGTATTATCCACTTAAAGGATGAAAAGACTGGTGAGGCAATTCCTCGTGGTGCTGGTGTTCTTGATATTCTCAAAGCTGTTGGTAATTATGAAACGTATTCCGTTCTGACACTTAATCGTTTCGACCGTATCATCACTCGTATCTTTGACAATCGTATTGATTCTACCGTTGAAGAACTTGTTCTTTATTGCGGTAAAGGTTTTGCACGAATGTTCAATGATGCTATTTACTATGATGCTCGTCTTAAGAATTACTTTGTAACTCTTGGTGATAACGAGATTAAGAGCGATGGTGAAATGATGTCTTATGGTAAGTATTTTAACCGTTATAAGATGTTTAATGGTAAGATTCTTACTGTCAAGATTGTTGATATGTTTGACCACGGTATTCGTGCTCGTCGTGATCGTGAAGCCGGTAATATGTATCAAGGTCTGCCTATTACTTCTTATAGTGCTGTATTCCTTGACCATACTATGGGTTCGAATGGTGAGCGTAATATTAAGTTTGTTTGTGAAGAGGGTCGTGAGTATAAAGTAGGTGTCTATAAAGGTATGGCTGAACTGCCTGCTTCGTGGGGACTTGCAAGTGGTACTCAACTGTCGGATACGAAGGATATTGCTTCTTATGAAGTTCTTGGTTCGCAGGGTATCAATATTGATAATCCTACTACTTCGTTCTGGCTTGATTTAGCTCTGAACTAAACACCCAATTTGAGTAGTAATAATCGAAAGGTTATTACTACTCATTAACATATAAAAGATTGAATAACTTAAAATGTTAAAAATATGATTAAAGTTAATCGTTCAGTTCGTATTGAATGGAGGAACAATCCTTCTTCTTTTGAACTTCGGAATAAAGATGCTTTCAAAACTGACTTTCTTCGTCTTGGTTCTGCTATTCGTCCTGTTAATGAATTGCTGAGCCGTAGTGAGGAAATGCGAGTTCTTCTTCCTACTGTTGTTGGTGTATCTCCTATTGATAGTTCTTGGCAAGAACGAATCACTACATACTTAAATGATTTTCTTCTTGAGATTCCTGTTCATGGCTTAGAGTTCGATACTTCTTACGTTTTAGATTTAGGTAATCCTGCTCTGAAAAGTAATATCGACGAACTTATTGGTAAACTTAAAAAAGCTGATAAGATTAAGAATGAAACTGGTTCAGAACTTGAAGCTATTGTTCTGAAACGGATTAAGGAACTTGATGAAACGGAACTTTATAAGTATGTTACTTTTGTTAATATTCCCGATTATATTAGTTGGAGATATTGCCTTTTAAGTAGCAAAGTTGCTAATAAGGTTGAAGACATTAATAAGAGCGTCAATATTCAATTTTATCTTACTTCGGATAGTGAGCGTAAAGCACTCAAAGCTGCTCGGACGAAACTTCGCACTGATGCTCTCAAGAAATATACAGAACTTATTAATAATCCGAATAGCGCACTTATCGACAATGTTGTTGTATCGACAGGTAGCGTAGGCGATTATTCGGAATTTATGGCAATGACTGCCGATGATAAGCAATCTGTTCTTCTTGAACTTATTGACAGTGACCCACAGAAGTTTATTAGTATTGTTGATGATAAACATCTGGAGATGAAAGCTAAGATTACTATTTATCTTTGGATGAATATTATTCGACAACTTCCAAATAGTTCTATCATTGTCGATGCTTCTAATCCGGAAAATGTTATTGGTAATAATATTAATGATGCTATCTCGTATTTCTCGAATGATAACAACAAAGGTATTGTTGCCGAGTGGAACGCGAAGTATCGTAGTTTGAAAGGTTAGTCATGTATGAAACGGTAAAAGAGTTACACATCGAAATAGAGCAACGAATACAGCAGATAACATCTAATAGACATCGGAGTATTGCTCCTCAGTTTATTGATATGATGCTGAATCGAGCTGCCGTTAAATATATACAAACTAAATCAAATAGGAAAACTAATTATAAAGGCGAAGGTCTTGAAGATAGTAAAAAACGTGTAGATGATATTCAATCATTAAAACGTGAAACACCGTGGCTTAAACTTAAACGTGATAAGCAAGATGCGGATTATCCAAATAGAGCTTTCGTTATTCTTCCAGGTGATTATCTAAAACTTATTTCTTCTACTTCTCGATTAACTTATGGCAAAGCTCGACTTGTTGAGAATTTACATGAAGTTTATCCTGATGATGAAGTTAAGAATTTATATTATCATCTAATTGATTTGTCTAAAATCGCTTTAACTGGTGATGAATTTAATGGACAAATTATTGTTAATGGGAATGAGATTGATATTTCAGATATTCTTTCTCTTTATGATAGTGATTCAGATAAGATTGATTTGTATGAAATCGCAGGTTTGACTTGTGATAGATTACGTCAAGCTCTTTCTAATGAATATAATGTTTATTGGGAGAATCTGATTGGTCGTTATTATAAAGATTGTATTATTATTACTTCTAATGCAAAAGATGAAATTGCATTGAAAGTTAATGATATAGACATTCCTGTTATTACTTATAATACTACTTATGACGAGTTCGTAAATATAGGAAATAAGTTTTCTGAAAATGATTTAATTGCTACCGAAAATATTCGAGCTACTCTAAATAACTTCTATGGTAATAAAAACAGACATCTTAATCCAATAAGTGAGCTTGTTGATGATAGGCTGTTTGTTTATTACGGTGATGATTTTTGTGTTGATGCGGTTAAGATTTCATATATTAAGAAGCCACGTCTTTTTAATATTGATATTAACCAAATGTCAGATATGGAAGTTACACCTGATTTCATAGATAGTGTAGTTAGCGATATTCTTCTTGTTCTTAAAGATGACAGTTTTAGTGCTGTTAAACAACAATCAAATTTAGAATAGAAAATGAAAAGTGTAATTGTCGCAAATGATTTTCTGACAACACTTGCTAATAATGATGTTAGCAAGCTGACTCGCGGACAAGCTGTTCTTCTTAATTCGGCTGGTAAAGTCGTTGCAGCTGCTTCGGATGTCAAGGATGATGAGATGTTGCAGTTTGTTCTTGGTCTTGGTGATGGCAAGGTTAAACGCGGCGTTTGGATTAATCCTAAGTGGTCGAAGCAACATAAGGAAAAGTATCTTGCTCCTGCTGGTAAAACGTATAAGTTTACGAATCTCGTAGCTAATCGTGGTATTGGTTATCAAGGTTTCGATGCTGAGGTTATCATCTCGTGCAAGCCTATTAATTCTTTTGGTGGTTATCCTCTGGAAGTTTACAATGCTAGCGTAACTATCAACGGAATTGACGAAGCAAGTGCTGATATTATTGCTCGTCTGAAAGTTGAAGTTGAAAAGACTTTAACTAAGATTAACGCTCGTTTTGGTACTGATAGCATTACGATTGATGATTTCACCGAAGCAAGTGTTACGTTTACTGGCGCCGCAGGTTTTGAGTATTATGTGACGTTTGATGGTATTCTTCGTGCTACGCTTGAAGAGGGTACTGAGAATCAAACTCCTGTTGGTACTTATGTTCAAGTTGCTAAACTTGAGAAAGAAGCAGATGTTGCCGGCGTAGGTTATAATCCTAATTTCAAGGAATATGACCGTGTTTATGGTGATATTTTTACAGCTACCGAGGATGTTATGTATGACACTTATGTAATTACTTCTCGTGCTGATTTCACACATCCCTTTAATTTACATACAGAGGGTTTACAGGTTACTCAATTTATTGCTATTGACAATACTAAAACTTCTGCAATTACTGCACTTGAAGGGGTATTGGCACTCATTAAGTAAGAAATTGATTTGTTAAAAATGTAACCACAAGGATAACTCCTAATGCTATTAATTGTGGTGTTAGGAGTTATTCTCTTAATGATGCTAATGTTATGTGACAAGTGGGCGTGCAACCTCCTGCCCCACCGGGGAGCGAGGCCGCAGGCCGAGCCATACAAGTTGCACCATTATTATTATTAATCGTCATATAACAATAAATACGATTAGTATTATGATAAAGAAAATATGGAATAAAATAACTACTTTTTTAAGTGGTTATTATTCAGAACATAAAGACGATATTATTATTGGTTTCGTCATTGCTACTGTCGTAGGTATTTTATTTAAGGCTACTGTTGCTACTTGGTTTATGAGTTTATGGATTACATTAGCTTATCAAATCATTACTTGTGGTATCCAAGCTGTAAGAAAGAAAGCAATAACTGGTCTTAAAATTCATCCTATTATTATTAACTTTGTAGTTGGAGTATTTATTTCGTTATTGTTCTTGGTATGGCAGTAATTAATCTTCGAAATGTTGTAGCGCTCGGTGTGCTTGAAGATGGTGTATATCCGAGTGTTTATAATGGCCAAACCGGAGAATATATTGGTACAGTAGATGGTGAAGGTGCTGGTGTTAAAACAGTTCCTACATTATATATGTACTATCGAAAAAACGGCCACCTATATTTATATAGGACAAAGGAGAGGATTGAAATAGACTTAACTAATGTAACTGCTTACGATAATAGTGCTCTATTTAAGCTAACTGAAAAATCTGATATTAGTTCTGCAAAGATTACCGAGTTTGAATCTCGAAATATTGATGTAGGACATTATGAATATAAAGTTCCGTGGGTTAAATCAACTCAACAATATCTTTATATACTTGTACCAATTGTTCGTTCTATACATACAATTACAGTACAAGGTATCATAAGTAATCAGATATTTACTCTTACTGGTATTTATGTTCATGAAGGTAAATCTTGGTGGATTTATCGGACGAATGTAAAGACCAATTTTGATTTTAATGATGCTGTTAATGAGATTCTTGATGTTCAAGTATATGTTCGTGAGCTTACAGCTGAGGACTTAAATCCTGTTGAACAACTTACAAAACTTTTATTTGAACATATTAATAATAAGTTTAATCCTCATGAGGTAACAAAAGAACAAGTTGGTCTTGGCAATGTTGATAACACTGCCGATATGGATAAACCTGTATCTCGACCTCAAAAAGAGTACATTGATGCTCTTGAAAATAGGGTTAAAGGTTGGTTCAAACAGTTGAATGTTTGGATTAACAATCATGTTACAGAAGTTAATAAAAAGTTTCAAGATGTTTGGGCTGCTATAAACAAGAAACTTGATAAAGAAGATTACGAGAATGACAAAGATAATTTCAATGCTCATATTCGTAATTATGATAATCCTCATAGAGTTACTGCCGCACAAGTTGGTTTACCAACAGCCGCAAGTGATATTGAGAAATTAAAACAAAAAGCTCAAGAACTTCAAGGTTTGCTTATTAATAAGCAAGATAAAACTTCTGAAGAACTTGTTACTGATAACAAACGTATTGTAGATGCTATTAATGAGATTTATGGTATTGTTGTAGAACATAATAATCATGTTCGTAGCAACAGTATTAATCAAATTGAAGTTACAAGCGAAATTCCTACTACGTTTGAAGATGGTACACTTTGGATTCGTATTCCTCGAAATGAAGAAGATTATATAACAATTAAGATTGAAGCTGTTCCGTTTGATTCTACTATACGAATGATTAATTCGGAAGGTAAAGAATCGGTAGGTGTTGGCAGTGCAAGTCTTGAATGTTTAATTCAAAGTCGTTTACATTATATTGTAGAAAAAGAGAATTACATTACAAAAGATGTTTATGTCGATGTAGGTGCTGAAGATACGACAATTAATGTTGTTCTTACACCTAAGACTAAAAAGACATTAACTGTAAATGCAACTCCTGATAATGCTTTAATTATATTTACTGATAAACCTTCTAATGTAGTTATTGCTCAAGGTACTGGTACTCTTACATATGAAACTTATGACCCGCGTGATATTTTAATTCAAGTTGGTGCAAGTGGATATGAAACTTATGAAGAGCGTATTACGTTGGATGAGAATATAATTCGTGATATTACTCTTATTGCTCTACCGGTTGAACAAGGTGCTGTAAGTCTTACGGTAGTTGATAGCGAAACAAAGGCCAAAATAGCCGCATACGTCTATGATAAAGACACGGGTGGTATATTAGGTCAAGTTACAAAAGATACGCCATTACAACTCATCGGAGATGTCAATACGAGCCGAATTTTAAGGTTTGTTTCGTCGGGTTATATAGAGGTTGAACAACTGGTAACTTATGCAATTCCTACCGCAGAAGTTACTGTTGAAATGGATAAAGTTCCAGTTCAATCTGGTACTATCTATGCAACTGCTGTAAATACTGAATCTACTGCTTTAGACGGTGTTACGTTTGAGTATAAACTCAGTACTGAAAGTGATTGGAAACCTCTCAATAATGATGAATTGACTGCTGGTAAATCTGAGGCTATTACAGCTCCAGTTGGAACAAGTGTTGATTTCCGAGCTTCTAAAACTGGTTATATAACTAACACTGGAACTGGTACGATTAATTCTACTGGTGAACATAGTGTTACTATTGTACTTGAAGAGTTACCGCCTGAACCCGAAGAGGTTTCTGTAACCATCAAGGCTTATGAAATTTATGATAGTAATAAACTTTATTTAGCTGCTGATATTAAAGAAATATCAAGTACTGGAACTACTGTTGGTACAACCAGACCTGATGAACCTTTGGTAATCACAAAGAATAAAAATAGTGTTATAACTTATTATGCTTTACCGTTATCTTCTGATTGGTATAATATTGGTAGTGAAGAAGTAGTATTTGATACTGATAAAACAGTTGAGATATTATGTCTTCGTAATAATAACGGCCTTATTAAAGTTCGTACACGGGATGCTTTAACTGGTTGCATGATTAGTGATACCATTTATGATGAAACTGGTAAAAAGATAGGTAACTGTGATTCATCAGAAGATGGTTATGTTAGTGAAGCTAATCCGATTGGTTTCGAACGTAATTATAAGACTTTAGGCAATACTCGTTATGAAGCTACTGAACCTGCATTGTTTATTGCAGCTAAACCTTCTGAAGCTGTTGTCAATTATATTGATTTACATCCGAAAGAAGGTCAAGATTATATAGCTCTTAAATTTGTAGATTCTGTTACTAAAGCTCCTATTACCACAGGTATTAGTTGTTGGTTTAGTTCTTCTGTTAAAACTATCGTTACTGATTATCAAGGTATAGCTCATATTAGTGGTACTTATGATTCAAAGGTTGTAATTTTGGTTAGACGTGATGGCTACACTGAATATAATCAAAGTTATGATAATCTTGCAAATCATAGTGTTACAACTATTGAATTAGTACCTGAACCAGTATTTGAAAATGATGGTATTGACTATATGCAAATAGAAGGTAATGGTATTGAACATCCTATATTTAGGGTTGGTAATGTCGAATCTAATTAACGGTTTAATGATATGAAAGAATCAGTAATTCGCAAAGTATTTTGTGCCTTAAACTGGCCTCCGAAAACTGGTGCTTTTCAGAAGTTAATTACTTTTGTAGTTGAAGGTTTAGCCACTAAGGCTGAATCTTCAACTGTTCAAGAATTACAAACAAAAGTAGAAACTCTTGAAGGTACTGTTAATACATTACAAGAAACTGTTACTACTTTAAGTGGTAAAGTAAGTACATTAGAGAGTAATTATACTTCTTTGGAAAGTCGTGTGACTGCTCTTGAAACACCACAAAGTTAATAAAATTCTACAACTATGGCACAACTTAATCTTCTTGAACGAGCTACGGAAGCTGTCGTAATGCTTAATGGTAATCGTCGGCAGGTTCTTGATATGTGGCTTAATGGTAAAAAAGTTTGGCCAATAGATGAACCTGTTGTAGAATTAGCTGTTGATAAAACTCTTGTTATTCTAAATAAAGATAATAATTATCATGATACCATAACTGTTTTCGCAAGTGATACAGCTGAATGGGAATTTGGTAATTAGTTTGTTATTATAATTAATCGACCAAAAAAAAACAAATGGCAACTATTCCGAGTTATTTATCATGGGTTCCTAAAACTGGTACTGGAAATGCACAGATTAAGATTAATTCTGTGAATCCTTATACTGGTCGTACTGATAGAAGTACTGCAATTTCCGGTAAGATTGTCGGAAAGACTAACACAGTTAGAGTCATAGTTACTGAAAAGGCTGCTGACGAATTTATCACTCCCGATGGTTTAACTATTAATGTTGCTAAAGGTGGTGAAACAATTCATGTAACTGGTAAGTCTAACTCGAAACTTCTTACGTTTACATGGAAAACTAACTTCGGTATTGCAAATGTAACATCATTTAAGGTTAATAGTAGTAAAACAGCTACATCTGGTACTGCTATTGCTGGTGACCCCGGTGCTACTGGAGAATATACTTATGATGTTACTGTTGTTGTACCGAAGAATGAAACTATCACAGCTCGTTCTGCAACTCTTGAAATCAAGGGTGAGGGTTCGACTGTTGTTAAAACTATTACTATTACTCAGGCTCTTGGTGACAGCTATTTGTATCTCAATTCGCAGGGTACAACTACTGCAACTGTTACTATTCCGAAGGGTGGTGGTGAGCAGACTCTGAAGATTCTGTCGAATGACGAATGGACATTCGAACCTGCTGAATAAATTAATTAATCATTTATGAGTGTTATCACTAATAAATGGAATGACGGAAGTGGAGATTCAATTAGTATTGAATCTCCCTCTTTTCAAGGAAATCAGACTGTTAAAATTTCATCACCTGTTCAAAAAGGTACTTCTAAGAGAAGTATGCAGTTTATTGGAAAGTGTAAAAAAGATTCCAGTAAACAAGTTATTCTTACTGTTGAACAAGAAGCATCTGTTTATACATATGATTTAATATTAAGTAGTGATAATACTGAAATTGCCGCAAAAGGTGGAACTGCAAATATTACAGCTGTACTTAAAACGTATCGTAATGGTAATTTAGTTAGTACAGATAATGTTACTCCAGTTCTATCAGGAAGTGCTACTGGATTTTCTATATCTGGTGTTACAGTTACTGCAAGCAATCGAACTACTATTGTAGGAACTGAACGGAGTATTAATGTAACTGGCAAGTTCTCTAATACGTTCGATGGTCAAACTGTTTCTGCAAATATTGTTATTAAACAAGAAGCTAATTCTCAAACATTACGAGAAATAACTAATAGATATACAAGTTCTAATCCTTTAACTGAACAAAATACTGTTAAAGCTAACGGTGGTACGGTTTGGGTTTATACTTTTGCTATATATGATTATACCAGCGGAGATAGTTCTGAAACTAATGTTAGTGATGAATGTACCTTTGGTAATGTTACTTTTGGTACATGGGATTCTGCAAAACATACATGGACTTGTCCTTCTGCTGGAACAACTATTTATTCAAACAATAGAAGTGCTTCTATTAAAGTAACTTGGGGTTCTAAAAAGACAACATATTATTTATATCAAGAGAAAAATCTTGAAAGTGTTAAGTCTATATCTGGTGGAATTTATACTTACGGTAATATTGTAGCTGGTACTATTTCAAATAAAACTATTCCTGCATCTGGAGGTTCTGCTACTGCAACTGCCGGAAATGGTAGTCAAACTTGGAATAAATCTGCTACAATTACTACTTACGAATATACATCTGGTGCTACAAAAGATGTTACTACTGAAGCTGCTTCAAGTGGAACTGCTAATGTTGTTCCGAATGTATCTTCCATTACTGCTACTGCTTCTTCGAAGGGTACAACTGTTTCAGCTCAAACTACTGTTAAAAGTCAAGCTGTTACTTGGTCGGCTAATGGTAAATCTGCAAGTGGAACAATATATATTTATCAAGCGGCTAACAAAATTGAATCTTATAATTACGGTAGTTGGAATATTGCTATTTCGGCAAATCCTACAACTATTGCTGCATCAGGTGGAACTTCTACTATTACAGCAAGTTGTACGAGAACTAAAATTCCTGTTTATACATCTGGTTCTATTGGAACAGCTATTACTGAATCTGCAACTCCTACGTTAGCTTTAACAACTAATCCGGGAGGTTTTACATTAAGTGGTAATAAATTAACAGCAGCTAATAATCCTATTGGAGCAAAAACTGCTACTGTAACTGCAAGTTATTCTGGTGCTACTTCTAAGTCAGTTAGTGTTACACAAGCAGCTGGCCCGGATGGTATTGGGTATATGCAGATACAAGGTGATGGTGTTGACCACTATATTTTCCAAGTTGGTCGTACACCAAATACTCGTTCTAATGATGTTCAAACTTTATCAGAAGAACCTGTTGAAGTTGCAGTAGAAACTAAATCTGAAAGTTTGTTTGCTAAAATTAAACGTATTGTTACTAATCTTAATTAATTAAAAGTTATGGCTTTATCTAAATCTGCTTTAAAAGCAAAATTTGTTGCTGGTGCTATACCAACTCAAACTGATTTTGCCAACCTTATTGATGGTATGTTGAGTATGCCATTGGGGGGGGGAATGGTGATACAACAATAGGTTTCGGAAATGGAGATAGTACCGATAGACTATATGTTAAATCTCTTAGATATATTTATAATGATTATTGTAGTTATTTTTTAATTGGTGCTTGGGATGATGAAATTGGAGGTAATTATCTTGTAGCAGTTATTTGTTTTCAAGATAATGCTGTTAGCGGTGCCAATTTTAATATAACTTATCATTTATTAGATAAAACAGATAGAGCGCGTTTTGAATCTGAAGTTGGCGATATTAATACTGCTGATGAAATAGATTTAATTAATAATATTAAAGGTTCTGGTTGGACGTGGTTTAATATCACACAACCTACTAATAATAATCCGTCACCTCGAACCATTCAATCAAACAATATAACATATCGTATTTATCCTGTATTGCAAAATGGTGTATGGTATGTTGGTTATGCTTTCGCAATGGATGTTGATATGGGTGGTTCCAATGATTTATATGTTTATCGTTGTACTGGTAATTCTCAAACTAAATGGACTGCTATTGACAGTGTTGTCGCAAATGATTTAAAAAACGCTGGTAAATTTAGTAAAAAACTACTATATTAAACTCTGACTGTTATTAGTAATAATAGTTAGAGTTTAATCAATATATGTCAAACTTTAACTATTATTACTATGACTATTGCACAAATTAAAGACTTGTTTCAAACTGGGAAAATTCCTACATAAGCTGATTTTGAAAATTTAATAAATAAAATTCCAAATAGTGATTTAACAGGGGGGACAGTACATTAAAACTGTATAATCCGAGTACTCCTTATGTTTGGGGTTATAGATTTGTAGCTCTTGATGATAATTATACATATATCTTTTTAGGTGTTTATGATGCATCTAATGGTATTATAGTTCCTTATATTATTCTCGAAGTTAATGGTGGTAGACCATTAGAAGGTGGTGCTTATTTTAGATATACAATTCTTAATGATGCACAACTTTTAGAAATGAATAATACATTGTCTGGTGCATCTATGCACGATGTATCAGATAATGATTTAGTAAATGCTATTCCTGCAACTTGTCAATGGAATTATATAGGTAATACGTTTGTTAAAACAGTTTATATAGACCAAGGTAATGAATTTCATACTTTTACTTTTAAGTGTGTAAAAACTAAAGTTGCTTGGGATTTAGCTATAGATATTAGAGAAATCTATGTTCCTACTACATACGAATGGTTTGCTTCTAATATCCAAGGTCTAGTAACGCATCATAATTTTGGTGTATTAAAAGAGAGTGCGAATCTTATAGATTTGAGTAAAGATTTATTTACTCAAGATTTTGGTATGACTTACGATGTTTGTGCTGAAATCTGTAATACTTATTTTGATAATGTAAATGTATCAACAATATAGTTATTTGATTTAATTGTATTGTTGATGTAAACAATACAATTAAATTTATGGCAACTAAAAGTCAGCTTAAACAATATTTTGAAACAGGTAAAATACCTACACAAGCTCAATTCGGTAATCTTATAGATTCTATATTTAATATTATTGGTTCACCTGATGGTAGTTTGAATATAAATGGTGATGAAAATAACATTAAACTTTCTATAAAGAATTATAGAAGTTTACATGGTGTATATATGTCTCAATTATCTGTTAGTCTTCATTTATTTTTTAATAATGATATTAAAAATGGTACAAAACCAGTTCCAGTATTTATCATATTTAGTACTATAAATAATTTAACTAATTCTGCAAATGCTAATATTAAGTATGCTGTTCCGAATGTCACCTTACTTAAAAGTATGACAGATGATAATTTGGATTATCTCACTGCAAGTTTGGATGTTATCATTCGAAGATTTACTGCTCTTAAGATTACATATTATGATTTAGTACCTAAAGAAAAAGAAGTAAAGAAACCTTCCATTGTAACAATTATATATACTGATTCTGATTATATCACTTATGTATATAATTGCATTATGGGTATGGTGAATATTGATTTTATAGTACCAATTTGTATTCATAGTCTTATTAAATTAAGCGATGTTGAAGATGATAATTATTCAGGTGCTATGAGTATTTTACAAAGAACTGTTTATAATTATATGACAGTAAAATCTGAATGGGAAAAGATAATGAAGTTACAAGGTTATGAAGATGGTTTAGTTATTGATGATAGCGGAGTTGCTGAAAATTTTATGAATACTATACACGCTAATTGTTATAAACAAATTCAATTAAAATAAAATCATGATTAAAGTCTATTGTAAATTCCTACCGTTCAAAGGGTATTTATGTATGACGATATTATGGTGGTTAATCATACGAACTGAATACAAAGATAAAATTACTGAAACTGTTGAACGACATGAAACCGTTCATAGTTATCAACAAATTACTCTTTTTATTACAAGTTTGTTGGTTAGTATTATATTAAGTCTTACTACAAGTTATTCTTGGTGGGCTTTGCTTGCTACTCCAATATTTTCTTTATTAGCTTATGTTATTAGTTGGATAATTGAAATTATATTACCTCCTTATAATCGAGCTTATAAAGATATTTGTTTTGAAGGTGAAGCAAGAACTTTAGAATCTGATAAAGATTTTAGAAAGAAATTGTTTCCTTTTAGTTTCTTAAAATATATTCCAAATAAGAAATATGGTGGTCGATGAAATTGATGAATGGTAAATGGAACAACTCGTAGGACATTTCGTTGAGTTATTCAGTACTCATTTCGATTTATCATTTATGCTTTGTGTGAATGTTTTAACATATATACTTATTAAAGCAATAGATGATATTAATGGTGATAAATCTGTTGGCACATGGACTAAACGACTGGTTATGTTAATTAGTTGTTTTGCTATTGCCGCAGGATATGTAGCAGGTGGATACGAGAATACTACAATTCTTATTAATTCTGCTATTCTTGCACCAGTTGCTTGGAGTTGGATATTCAAACCGATTCTAAAAAAGATTGGTGTTGATTATAAGAAAATTGATAAAACTACTAAAACTAATTAAGTTATGGCAAAAGTAACTCGTGGTGCTGGTACGGCTGGCATTAAATCTGGTGATGTTAAGAAGATTAAGAAAGGTTCTAAAAAGAAATAAAACATTATGGCAAACTTTAAGCACAAAGTGTTCTTATTAATTGCTAAATGGATACCCGTAGCTGTTGCTGCGGGTATTCTGATTAATAATACACTTGCAATGTTAGATGTCAAAGATGTAATATTAGATTTATTTGATATTACTGTTGGTAGTTCGTTAGCTTTCGTTATAATGATGTATGCTTGTAGTTATGTATTTAACTTTTGTTATTGGCATAAAATTGTTATAACTTATGACCTATTTGTGCTATCATATATTCTGCTAATTCGTTATACTAATATTGGTGAGTGTAGTGACGGTTTATTACTTACAATTCATTATATTCTTGCAGGTATATTTATAGCACTAATTTGGTATGTTAAGAAAAGGTGTAAAATTACTGATTAAAAAGATGGTGGATTATAAGAAAGCTCTTGTAGCAATTCTCGAAAATACTCTTGAGAATGTTAATGCTGGAAATACTAATATAACTGAGGAAGAAGCTTCTGTTATTATAGACCATCTTACAATGCTCAATAAAGGTGTAGCTACTGTTTCAAAAGCTTATGCTTGTGAACATGTTCTTCATATTACATCTAATAAATTTGATTATCTTGTCAGAAAAGGTATTATTCCTCATGGTCGTAAACGTTTAGTATTTAATGAACTTAGTTGGGTTCTTAAAGATTTAGATGAAGCTAAACGTTATTTGGCTAATAATAATGATTAATAACCTTTTGCGCTTGTAAATCCCGTAATCTTAATAGGTTACGGGATTTTTCATATCCTTATGTTATTGGAGATATTAGTTGTAAGTTTGTAGTGTAGTCGATTACTCTATCATTTAATAACAAACAAACTAATATCAATAATTGTATGAAAATGATTGATACTGAAACTGGCCATGAGATGGTTGAAGTTTCTGGACATGACAAGAAAGAGTATGCTTCGAAAGGCGTTGCTGGTACTGGTCTTGGACTTGGTATTGCAGGTACGGCTTTATGGTTGTTAAGCGGTGGTCTTGGCGGTGGTTTATTCGGTAATCGAATGGGAGCAGCTGGTGCTGTCGCCGCAGATGTTGAAAAGGAAGATAAGTGTGAACTTATTAATGGTATGTGGTCTCTTGCTTTTAATGGTCAAACGGCTCGTTGCAATGACCGTCATCAAATTGAAGCTGAAATGTTTGGTCTTTATAAGAGTCAGATTGATGCAGATTTTGGTCTGTACAAAAGTCAGCGTGATGGTTTTGATGTTACGAATGCTCGTGTTAGTGAACTTGAGAAAGAAGTTGCTGTTCTTCGTGCAACTCGTCCTTATCAGGATGCTCTTATTCAAGCAGCTATTACGCGAGTTGCTGAACAGGCTGATTTCAATCTGTTCCGTCGTACTTGCCGTATGATTACTGGTGAAGTTGTTCTTCCTAACACTCCGACTGTAACTGGTTATCCTGCTTATAATCCTTACTCGTGCCCTGCACAAAGTGCTCCGGCTCCTGCTAATTAATTTACTCTTTCAATTCGAGAAGTATTCCGATATAAAAATCGGAGTGCTTCTCCTTTTAATTAAATTCTTACAACTATGAATGGCCCTACATTTAATATTGGATACGACCCTATTCTTTCTAATCCTTTTCCTCAAATGGTTGATTATAGTAAAGAAATAGATGAGAGAGTTCAGTATCTTCAAGCTATGAAAGAACGTATGTCAAATACTGTTCAACCAGCTAATAATCCTAATAACTCTCTTTGGTCGGCTATTGATTCTGAAATTGGTAGCTTAAACGATGAACAACGAAATATATTATTTAGTGACGCTAAATATATTCAAATAGATAACCAACTTAAACAACTTATTCAAGAAGCATTAATTAATTCTGTTAAAAATGTTATTGAACAATCTCCTAATGGAAAAGAATTACTTACTCAACAACTTAATTATGTTAAGTCGAGTAAGAATGCAATAATTGCTGAATCCAATAAGAAACTTGAACTTTTTGAAAAGTTCCAAATTGCAGCTAAAGCCAATCCTAATCTTACATATAAAGAATTTTGTGAATCTATTAATAAGTAAATTATGATTAATAAAGATAATTTAATTGAAGAGATTCTGAAATTTATAAATAGTAAAATTGCAGATATTTCGAGTAGTAATCCTCTTTTTGATATTGTAGCCAAACCTTATTTATCTAAAATTGTAGATACTAATGTATCTAAATTAGATAAAGCTCTTTCATTAATTACTGATGAAAAAGGTATGGTTGATGGTGATGGATTACTTAATGATATGATTGATAGATTAATTGTATCAAAAGCTAACACTATTAATGGTGTAACTATTGGTGAAGGTTCTATAAAAGTAACTATTCCATTTATGAATAAAACTGTTATTTTTGATAAAGATGATTTTAATGAACTGAAAACTAATATTGAAAAATATGGAAAATCTGAATAAATTAATTGAACATTATAAACAAACTATTCGTATTGATTCTTCTAATGCTTGGGATTTAGTTTGTCATTTCAAAGAAGCTGTTTGTGAAAATACAGATATTGATGAAGAAGATTTATTCGAAATAATGAAAGATTTCCATGAACGTTTAGCTGGTAAACATTTTAATGAACCTTATGCTATATATCAAGTTTCTCAAATGTATCATACTAATAATAAAGGTGTTAAGATTGATACTCCTTTATTCAGTATTGAAAACGCTAAAAAGATATATGATAGGAGAATACGTCCTTTGGATAAGGATGTTACTATGTGGGATGTTTATGTAGCTCTTAATGCACAATATCACGATAATATTGATTTATATGAAAAATGGTTCTCAAATGCAAATGATAGTGAAATAGAAGAAAAGATTATTGAAGCTACTATTGCTAATTGGTTTGAGGATGAAGATGCAAGTAGTGATAAGGTTTGGGAATATTTTAGGGTTATTTAATGGGCTATTGTAATTTGTTTGGTAAGACGTGCTATTAGATTAGCACGTCTTTTTTCATGTAATTACGGCTGGAAATGGGGGATTTTAACGTATATTTGTTAGTAGCCCAATATAATATACCTATTAATATTAATCCTCTTATACGCCTATCTATGTTCGATTATACAGCTATTATAGTAGCTATAATAACATCCATAAGTACGATTGCTGGTATTTATCTAAAAGAATGGTTATTTCCTAAGCGTAAAGAACAAAAACTCACTATTGAAAAAAGTAATTGTTATATAGAACTTGATAAGATATGTGCTTCTATTCGAGATACTATTCACGCTAATGCTGTTTATATTGCTTATTTTCATAATGGCGGTCATTTCATTAATGGTGTAGAAATGGATAAATACACTGTTGTTGGTGAAGATTATGATTGTTGTGTAGTATCTTATAAGAAATCTTTTAAGGATGTTCTTGTTAATAATTTTCCTTATTTATTTCATAATCTTCTTGTTAGAAATCGTCATTATTGTAATGATGTTAGTAAATATAAGTTTCAAGATAGATGTTATAAAGATGAACTTGAAAGTAGAGGTATGAAGTCTGCTTATACTTTTCTTATTAAAGACCCTATTAAAGAAACACCTATTGGTTTTATTTCTCTTGAATATAATATCGTAGAAGGATTTAATCCTGATGATGAAAAATATATTTGGAAAAAACAAAATACTATTGCTAATCTTTTGAATCTAAATAAGTAAGATATGGGAACACTTAATCAATATGCAGCTCGTATTGCAAACATGGTTAATCAACCTAATAATCACGAACTTAAAGAACGTGTTAAAGATATGATTAAAACTATGTTTGCAAATCGTATCCGACAAAGCGTTGAGAAAAATGGAATAGATGATATTCTTAAACTTACTTTTATTGCTCCTGTTGAAGAGTTGAAATATAGTGATATTCTTCCTACTGAATATCGAGTTGCTAATAAAATTAGATTGTTAGGAACAAAGTACAAAGTTCCTACACCCGTGCGCATACAAAGTGATGCGCCTTTTGCGTTTGTAGGTGATACTGTTGGTAATGGATATATGTATGAGAGTTCTATTACATCTCTTAAACTACGTCAAAGTGGGCGTCCAACCTGCTCTCCCACCGGGTATCCACGAGCTTATATTATATTAAACGGTCATATAATTATTGCTGAAAAAGTTGGTACGAAAGATATTGATGATAGACGACCAATTAATGAAGTAATGATTACAGGTATATTTGAAAATCCTGATGAAGTTCTTTCGTTCTTTAAGAATGAAGATGGTCAAGATATTGAATTACCTTTACCTAATGATATGCTTGAAAGTATAATTCAAGAAATACTTAAAACTGAATTTGGTATTTATCCTCAAGATTTGGATATTAAAACAAATAATAATAATCCTACTATTGCTCAACGTGGTAATGGTCAAGATTAACATCATGTTTCTATCATTATGGTTGATAACGAATATTATTGGAGAGATTTCGTTAAAGAAGTTCAAATACAACTTAATTCTTTAATTAAACAATTACATCTTGCTTATGAACGACGCAATGATTGTATTTATAATATCAAAGATAATCTTGCTAAATATCAAGAAGCCGGTGTTGATGTTTCAGTAGTATTCGATATTGATAATCGTAGTAAGATTTATTTTAATAAGAAACAAGATGCTTTACTTGGTACTAAACTAATGAGTTATATTCGTAGTTATAATTACTTAGTTTATGAACGTCTTGATAAACTCGATGATGATATAGAAACTCTTGCTGCTCTTAAAGAATTACCTTCTGAAATGTATACTTATATGCAAGATGAAGTTAATAATGAGATAGCTAATTTACTATGCAAAGGTAATAATTATTCTTTTGGTAGTTCCGTAGGTTACGTTTATGTTTACTATAAAAAGACAATGCCAGGAGATGTATGTAGTGTTGTCGATTGGGGTGCTACAAAAGACTTAAAAAAGAAATTGTTAGAACAAGGTATTAATATACGAACTGCTGATAATCCAAATGGTATTCCTTATTTCATATATTATGATTATGACTGGTGCATAAAAGCTGTATATCATAAAGTTAAAGGTCGAATACCGCAAAGTGTTTATTACAAATTCAAATTTGGTCACACAAGTAGTGCTTATGAAAATGGTGAAAAAACTATTGACAGAACACCTTTTGCAATGAAAGGTAAAACTGTCGATGAAATTGCAACAAATCGAAGACTTAATTGTTTCAATAAAATTCTTGCAATTTGTTTTAATCATCCTGACGAAGCTATTAAACTATATCGAAATAATCTTCCTAAACAAAATAATGCTTTATGATTGATAATAATATATTCATTAGTAGTGCTACATTAATTCCAGATATGTATAACGATTATAATATACAAAGTGATGACTTTGTAAGTCGTTTTCCTATTTGGGTTGCAAATGCTTTGGAAGAACTTAAATTTATTCAGGCTTATGCTAATGTAGAAAAAGATATTGAATTTGATGACCATCGTTGCCAATTACCGTGGGATTTCCGAGGTGTAATTGATGTCATTATAAATAATAAAAAAGCTGTTCTTAAAAATTCAGCTGAGTTTAACAAAGATACTATTACTGAAAAGGTAACAACTGTTCCGACATATACTCCTTATCCCGGTATTCCAAATGCAGATATAACAAGTCCCGGTGATAAAAATGATAGTTTTAATCATGCTTCTGTTGATAAAGAGCAACCTTATTATTACATTAGTAATAACTGGATTCATACTAACATTGATTATGGAACTATTCATTTAAGATATAGAGCTTTGCCTGTTGTTTATGACAGTATTATAAATATGGATGTTCCTCTTATTTATAATAATGGCCCTCTTAAAAAATATCTTAAACTTTATGTTCTTAAACAAATGTTATTAAGAGGTTATAAACATCCAGTTGTAAGTCTTACAGCAAACAATCCTTATACAAATCCTGCGATAGAACTCGATAGAATGAGAATACAAGTTCGAGTTTCTTGTAATAAATTTAGTAACGACCGTCGAGAGAATATTGCTACTATTCTTCGTACATTAGAATAATAGAAATTATGAAAGTTTTAGGTCTTGATTTAGATAATTCACCTCATATTGCACAAGATAAATCTTTACGATATGCTAAAAATATAACTATTGATAATAAAGGTCAAAGTTATTTTAATGAAAGAGGATTTGATTTCATAGGTGAATTAGATGATATTCTTGAAAATCATCCGACAAATCGGCATATCATTCCTTATATTTATAGTGATGCCAATAATCACAAATATAATATTATAGGTACAATTCCAACTAATGTTGGTGTTGTACTTTTTTGCGTTGTAGAACACTGGAATAATGCAGATAAATCTGATTTACAAACTAACGACGCTATTATATATCTTAATCTTGATGATAATAACCCAACTGTAAAACGTTGTTTGTATAGTACATCGGGTGCATTTGGATTCAGTATTGATAGACCAATTCATGGAGATTATATATATAATTATAAAGAAAATTTGATTGTTACATTTACTGAGGGAACTGATGAATCAGCAAATGAAACAAGAATTATTAATATGACTGACCCGTTTTATGATGGTAACAATGGAGATGATACTGCGATAGGATATGACATTACTGTTGATGAAGTTGATTCATTTAATCTTATTCCAAATGTTACTTATCCTGAACTTCAATTAGAAGTTAAAGACGGTGGTAATCTTAAAACTGGTGCTTATCAAATAGCAATTAAATATCGTCTTGATGATGGTACTTATACAAACTATTCTCCTTTGAGTACATCACTTATTGTTTGTGGTAATTACGAAGAAGATTATGCGTTAGGTATCGAAATCAATAAGAATATTACTATTAGTTTTAGAAATAGTGGTATTAAATATAAACATTGTAGATTTGCTATTGTTTATATTACTGACGAAGCTCAATTATCATATGAAACTGATGACATTTCAATTAGTGGTGTAAGTACTACTCATATTGTAAGTGATGTTTCATATTTATCTACTATAAGTCTTGATGATATTTTTATTAAAAACATATCATATATTCGAGATAATACTCTTGTTAATTTCAATAATAGACTTATTCGAGGTAATGTAAAAACTCTTGATTATAGTAAACTTGATAGTGAACTTAAAGAGTTTACAAAGAACAATCTTGATGTTCAATTAAGTTGGAATCCAAGTTCTTCTTATATTAATAGTACTCGACGTTATTTTAAGAGTGGTGAAGTTTATGTTCTTTATGCTGGATATTATGATTATAAAGGTGACCTTGTAAATATACATCATATTCCTTGGAAAGCTAACAATTATGATGTTGAAGCTTATCCTGTAGGTTCTACTAATCAAAATGCTCATAAAATTCCTTATAAATCTGAAAGTATTAGTAAGATTATAAGTCCGAGTTGGAAGAGTTTACCTGATATTGATGCTGCTGAACAAGTAGATGAAATTGTTAAAATTGGTGTTGGTAGTGAAAAACCTACAATAGCTCGTAATCGTTATTTTACTTTATACGGAGTTTCGACTGGACATACAACAGTTAAAGCAAAAGGTCGTTCTTTAACAAAAGGTAAACTGAAATTACCAAGTCTTCCATTACCGTATACAACTGAAGATTCTGAAGGTGGAGTTAATCCTTCTGATTATCAAGTTGTAGTATTGGAGATAACAAGTGAGAGTACATCAAGTCAATTAATTGGTGTTAAATGTAGTCCTACATTTGGTGGAGATAGTTTAATACCTGCTGGTATAAATTTAACTACAAAAGTTTATGATGCTACATCGGTAGTTAAACAGATTGATTCAGAAGAATCTGAAGTTGAAACTGGGTATTATGAAGTTTCTGAATCTAATCTTTTAGCATCTGATAGTAAAGCTACATTTATTGGTAATACAATTAATACCAAAACTAATTTCGTAATTAATCTTGATGCAAAAGAAACTAAATATATTTTAATTGAAGCTCGATTAAGTTATAAAGTTAATGGTTCAACTGCTCCGACATTTAATTGGTTAACCCAATTATATTCTACTTCTTCTGAATGGAATCCTACTTATACATTAAGTCCTAATATTAATATCAAAGCTAATCTTGCTGGTAAAACAGATTTAATGAATAAATATATTAGTTCAATAGTTTATTTCTTTGTTGAACATAATATTAATAATTCTCGAATTGTTACACAAGGTTTCGCAATGCGAGATACTGAAACTAATAATTTTGGTAAGAATCAAACTTATAAAAATCCTTTTGGTGGAGATAATGCAAGATTTTATACATTTGAATATCTCTATAATAAGATAAATAGTATTCGAGGTAAACTTAAACCTCTATGCTTTGAAACTGATGTTCTTAAATTTGTTAAAAATGAAGAACTTGATGATGATATAAAAGTATTTCCAGCTAAATGGAAAGGTGAAGATTTTGATGGATTTGATACAAATCCTAATGAATCTGGAACTCGATTCTTAGATGCTGACATTAATAGTCTTACTATTGATACTTCTCGTGCAACTAAAGATGTTTCACTTGAATATATCAATGCTAATATTAGTTCTCAAAACAATATTGCTGGCGATAGTTATTATCGTATTGAAAAAGGTTTTGATGGATTTAATAAAGGTACAGATAATGAAGAATGGGCAAGAGGATATATTGCCGATTTAATTAATAATTCTGAAACACTTTATTCTGATGTTAATAATCAGAAACTTCAAATTGCATCTAATGTAATTAATATTAAAGGTTCTTCTGAAATAATAACTTCATTAGTTGGTGATACATTTATTGGATATATAACCCTTCGAGCTACTGCTCCATCATCTGATTATCGTTATGGTGATGCTCAAGCAAAAGAATTAGACAGTAACGCCACTGTTTATCGTTGGATATTTACTGTTCCTCTTGAAAGTAAATTCAATATTCTTGCTCGATTTAGTATTAATAATGTAGATAAATCTTTTAAATATCACGGTAAACGTGGTAATGAATTACGCGAATTTTATCAATTAAGTTATCAAGTTGATAATTTTATAAATAGTAGTGTTGGTAAAGGTTATTCTCCTGTTTACAATGAGAATGGTATTGAAACATTTACTTATTTTGAAGAAATTCCCGGAACTCAAGACCATCCTTATCGTATAATTCGTAGTCAATTACAGAGTGCTGAAAATGCTAATCTTAATTGGCGATTATTTAGAAGTGATGATTATAAAGATATGCCTTTTAATCGAGGTGAAATTATTGCATTAAAAACTGACAATAAAAATCTTTATATTCAACAAACATATGGTCTACATTTATTACAACTTCGTGATACACTTTCTAATACGGATGAAGGTACTTCGTATTTAGGTACAGCTGATATATTTAATATGGAACCTCAAGAGGTTACATATAGTCCCAGTGGTTATATAGGTTGTCAAAGTTATTTTGATACTCACGTTAATGTTATTGGTTATTTTGTTATTGATGCAGTTCATAGACGTATCTTCAATATCAATGGAGATAAAGTAAGTAATATGACTGCTCTTAATGCTCTTAAATGGTTTGATGGTAATCTTGCAAAAGATGTAATTAATCCGTTTAAGAATAATGGTAGAATTTGGGCATTTAATGAAGATACTAATATCTTATATTTAGTCCAAAATGTTGATAATAAACAATTCACAATTAGTTTTAGTCCTATTGCTAATGCTTGGATTTCATTTCATGACTATAATCCTATTGTAGGTATTACCAATCGAAATGGATTATTCTGGTTTGATAAACATGGCATTTATGCAATATCTAAAAATAATTATGGTCGATTCTTAAAAGATGATAATGGTAATCAACTTATTAAAGAATCATATATTAAATTTATTCTTAATGATAATAATAGTTATAATAAGTTATTAAATAATATCGCTTGGAAAGATAGAGTTGATATTGTTAATAATTTATTACCTACTGTTAATGAATTTTATAAAACTATTAATGAAATATTGGTTCATAATGATGACCAATGTACTGGTTATAAAATTGTTAAATTTAATGATAAATGGTATAATGGTACAACTGGTGTTAATAAAGTAAATCTTTGGAGATTTAATAGTGTTAATGATATACACAAACAAATACCTTTTATGATTACTGATTTAGTTGTAGATGAATCTGCACTAAAACGTAAAGCTAAATGGTATGATATTAATAAATTCATTTGTCAATATATTTATTGTATAATGAAGTTTAATAATAGTGATAATAACAGACTTTGGGAACTTATTGATGTTAATCCCGAATGGATTCTTGATAATCGTAATAATCAAAGATAATTTGTAACAACTTGTGCGGCTCGGCCTTCGGCCTCGCTCCCCGGTGGGGCAGGAGGTTGCACGCCCACTTGTCGTGTTACTCAAACTTTTAATGGTATGTCTAATCGTAAAGTTAATCCTGATAGTCTTCGTCAAGTTACTCGTTATATTAATGAGTATTCTCAACATATTTGGGATAACGAATTGACTGGTGATAAAGAATTTGTTCGTGTTAAAGAAAATAATAAACTTAAAACTGTTCGTTCACGTTCAAAAGATGGTAAATATTATTATCCTTATGCTTCATATGAAGGTGGTGCTAAAACTATTGGTCCCGGTTTTAAGTTAAATGATACTTCTGATTTTACTAAATCTGTTAAAGCGAAAGGTAAAGCAACAAGAAAACAAATTGATGCTGAATTGAATCGTCGTATGGCGAAAGCCTACAATGATGTTCGTGATATTTATTCTGAGAAATATGGTATTGATGATTTCAATACCTTACCTCAACCTATTGTTAATCTTATGTCTAATCTTGCATATCGAGTAGGTCGAACTGGTTTTAGACAATATAAGAAATTGTTAAAAGGTGCTAATGAACGTAATACAGATAGTATTATTAAAGAATATACTACTGGTAATAAAAGAAGAGATAAATCTGAATTAGAAATATTTAAAACTAATAGTTCTAATGATTATGATATGATTAGAAATAAATTATTTTCTAATTTTAATACTGATGATAATCCTGATAACTATGTTGAAGATATGAGTAAAACTAATCGTAAAAAATATAATTTCGGTGGTATTCGTTCTACACATGACGCTACCGCTGATTATTTAGGAATGGCTCGTAATTCCGGTAATAGTTTTTTCGGTAATGGTATGATTGATTTATTATATCATGGCGGAAAGAATGATGATACTGGAATCCCAGTTAAGAACTATGTAGATAAGTTGATTGCTAATGATAAACTTATTTATGCAAATATGCAGAACAAAATCAATAATGAAATTGTTACTGCTCGTGGAGTTGCTCGTTGTGGTGGTCTTGTAAGACGTAAGCGAAAAGATTTCGGTGGCGTTATGTCTGGTGATGCTTATCGTAGTATAATCGCTGGTAAAAACAATCGAGATTATTTTGAAAATGAAGGTGTTGGTATTAAACGAAAACATCTTAGTGATGTTTATGAATACGGCAACCTTGATTTGAATGCCCAAGGTATTGCAAAGGCAAATCAATTGATGGCTCGTGATTCAGCTATTTATGCTAATATGCAAAATAAGATTAATAATGAAGTTTTAACTTCTCGTGGTATTACTGCTAAATTCGGTGGACTTGTTGGAACTCCTCGTAGGAAATTTTATTGGGGTGGAACAAGTATTAATGACCCCGGTAGTGTTCAATGGGGTACACGAGTTCAAACCAGTGATATTGACGAATCTAAATATAGTGCTGATGGCGAAGGTATCGTAGGTGGTAGCGCTTTAAGTGGAGCTGGAACTGGATTAGGAATTGGAGCTGCTGTTGGTGGAACCGCGGCGCTTGCTACTGGTGCAGCTGCTGGTTCTTGGCTTGGCCCTATCGGTGCTGGTATCGGCGCATTAATTGGTGGCATTGTTGGTCTGTTTACTGGACGTAAGAAAAAGCGTCAAGAAGAACGTCGTCGTCAAGAACTTTTAGCTGAACAAGCTGAAATGGAACGTCAGCAGACTTTGGGTAATATGCAAGATAAAGTTGAAAATGATGTTGCAACTATTCGACAAAGTAATCTTGGCAATTACTCCGAAGGTACAGGATTTTATGCTAAATTAGGTGGAATGGTTGGTCGTAGAAAGTTAAACACCGGTGGTCAAGTAGTTCCTAATTCATCTAATAGTGTTGTTGCTTATGGTCAAACTCATGAACAATATAATCCTGCTACTGGTGAAACTGGAATCATATATGGTGATTCGGAAATTGAAGGCGGCGGCGCTAAAAATGGTCGAATGTATGCTGGTGAAGTTGTTCGTGAAACTTCTGAAGGTGGTCAAGTATTCAGTGATACAATTAAAGTTCCCGGAACAAATCGTACTTTCGCTGATTACGCAAAGAAACTTACTGATATGAAAGGTAAAAAAGAAGCTCAAGTCATTCAACTTGCTGATGGAGTTACATTATCTTTATCTGCATTAGATAAGAGTAAAACTAACAAATTACAAACTGGAACAAATATTCGTAATATTGAAAAATTAGTTTATAAAATGAATAAAGCTCGTGGTGAATCTGAAGCTATTGATACTAAAACAGCAGATTTGTTTGAAGCTCAAGAACTTTATGCCACTGCTTTAGGACTTCGTGATGATGCTCCGATTATGCGTTGTGGTGGAATGATAAGAAAGAAAAGACCTTTTGGTGGATATGCTTCACCTTATAGTCTTACAGGAGTTTCAGCTCCTAAACTTACTACTTTACCTCCAATTCAAACTACTGCAAGTGCTGGCGGTGGTTCTGCATTTAAGTTCGGATTTAATGAATTTGGACTTGGTATGAATCTTGCAAGTTCACTGTTTGGAATTGTAGGTAACGCTCTTAATACTCGTGCTAATCGAAAGGCTATTGAATTTGAATCTACACTTCATGTTCCGAAAGGTAATAAAGTAGATGCTGTCCAATATAGTACAGATTATGATATTAGTGAGGAATTACAAGAACTTGGCACACAAGAACGTAGAGCTGCTCGATATATTACTGATAACACAAGTAATGTTCAAACTGCTCGAAATAGTGTAGCAAATCTTGCAATTAATGCTCAACTTGCTCGAAATAAATTGTATGGAGCTAAGAAAGATTATCAACGTCAAAGATATGATTTGAATAGGCAAGAACGAGTTAATGCTCGAAATGTTAATAGTCAAATTATGTATCAAGACGCTATTAATGAATATAACAAAGCTGTCGGCTTGAATCAACAGTTAATGGCAGTCAGAACGCAAGGATTACAAGGAATGTTACAAGGAGTTGAAGGTCTTGCCGGAGCAGTTAATAATTACGCAAGTGCCCGCTTATACGAGAAATTATGGCCTCGTGGAGTAACTAATCACATGAGAAGTGGTTTTGCTTGTGGTGGTCTTGCAAGACGTAAAAGAGCTTAATATGATGCGTGATATATCGGATTATTCTTTTATAGGATAGTCCGATATTCACGATTTTTTGTATATTTGTAATGATACAAATAGTGGTACAAACACGCGCGACAAGTGGGCGTGCAACCTCCTGCCCCACCGGGGAGCGGAGCCGCTGGGCGAAGCCCAGCAGGCGGAGCCATACGAGTTACAACTAATTTACAAACTAATCATTATAAAATTATGGCAGAAATTGCAATAGGTCGATACGATACTAATACATTAAAAACTCCACAATTACAAGATTATGGAAGTGTATATGCTGCTGTTGGAAATGCTTTGAATCAAAAGTATTACCAAAATCGTGAAGCATATATTAACAGAATTGCTAATCCTTTAAGTCAAATTAAAGTAACTTCTCGTGGACAAAAAGTCCTTGATTCTGAAAGAGCTAAGATTGTTGAAGGTGCTAATGAATTTAAGGAACAAGATAATTGGTTTGCAGCAGATGATTATATTTATAAGCAAACTGAGAATATTCTGACTAATGAAGGTCTTAAAGCTGTTCAAGCTGATTACGCTTTAGAACAGCAATATATAGAAGATTTGAAAAAGAGTGATTGGGATACTCAAAATCAAAATGCTTTCTTGCTTCGTAGTCGTTTACAATCTTCTGATATTGTTTATGATGCAGAAACTAATACTGTTGTAAGCGGTGGTTTTAACGGAGTTCAAATCGGTAAAAAGTTCGATGTAAATAAATATCAAAAAGACGTATTTGATATTCTTTCAAAAGCTAAAGCTGATAAAGTATCATTTGAAAATCTTGTTACTAATCCTGATATGATACGTCAGTATGGATTAGATGTTGCAACAGGTTTCGATGGTGAAAAGTTAGCAAGTCACTTTGTTAAAACTGGTAGTGAAAGAGAAGGTATTACAGAGCAAGAGATTATGAGTTATGCTATGTCATTACTCAAATCTAATCCTGATTATACTAATTATCTTACTACTATTTGGCAGAATCAAGATGCTCTTACTCGATTTGTAAAAGATGATAGTTCTGCTGGTGGACATTTAAGAGATTATGAATTAGAAGATTATGCTCCTTTATTCGCTGGTAATCCTACAATGTTCGCTCTTAATGGTTTAGGTATTAACGTAAATGAACTTGGTGCTCCTACAAAAGACGGTAAGTTTACTGTTAATTCTAAATTACCTGCTGAAGTTAAAACTTTGTTAGATACTGTTAATAAGGAATATGGAGTTAATGTTCTCGATATATTACAGAATAAAGTTCAAGTTCCACCTGAACTTATTCAAGCTGGTTTACAGAATTATGTAGATAAAATGTTTGAAAGTTACGCTAAGGGTGTACTTGGTGCTACTGATGATATTGAGAATCTTGATAGAACAGCTTTTACACAAAGTGTTTTGTCTGGTCAATTTATTAACAATAATATTCAAAGTTTAGCTGGTGCTGCCGCAGGTTTATATTCTTATCAAGATATTAAGACTACGGTTGGTTTAATTGCTAATCCCGGTTATACAGCTTATGTTAAAGCTCGTGCAAAAGGTAAGCAACAAGAACTTGAAACTCTTCAACAATATGCTCCGTATCTTGATACATTAGGTGGTTTTGAAGTTACTGGTGATAGTGTTGCAGAAAACATTAATCGTCGTAATGAAATTACTGACCAAATGACTAAACTTTCAAATTCTATGAATCAGATATTTACATCTGATGAACTTGGAATTTTAGGTCTTAATCCGGGAGATGGTAATATTGTTAAAACACTAAATATTTCTACTGCTGAAAGATTAGTTGATTCAGCAGGTCTTGATGAAGAAACAGCAGCTAATCTTAAAGGTAAACTCTTACAAGTTCAGACTGCTCAACGTAATTATAATAATCTTCAAGCTAAACTTCGTTCTGACGAAATTCAACTTAATTCTATATTTGATACTTGGAATAAACATCGAGATAAGATTGAAGGTGGTATAGGTTGGTATCGAGTTAATAACGAAGAAGCTAAAATTATTCTTGATAACAGACTTGATAGTTATGATAAATATGTTGATTATATAAATCAAAATTATAAAGAACTTTATAATCCTGAAACATATAGTAGTACTTGGGTACGAAAAGATGGTGTAACAACTGGAGCTAAATATCTTGGTGATATGCTGACAAAAGAAGAGTTTGAATCTACTTTGTCTAATGCAGCAGATAATGTTTCAAATCGTTATCGTAAAGCTATTGCTGATGCACCTCTTGAATTTACAGCAACTCGTGAGATTATTGCTAATCCTTCAAGATTCCAACAAAATTACATGGCAGCTGCTATGGTAAATTGGAAAAAAGGTGCTGGTAATATTAGCGTTGTTCAAACTTCGTCTGGAGAAGGTATTGGTCTTACCGGAATGCAATTAGCTAAGTACATGAACTTTGATGCGTTCCCTACTTCGACTACTATTAATTCGAAAGGTACAAGTGTAACTCGTCAGAGTAATGCTACTAAAAATTCTAAACCTCTTTCGGGTAAAGAACTTGGTCTTGATTATGATATTTATAAGACTGAGGTTAGTCCAATTGCTAATGGAATTGCAGCTCGTGAAGGCCGTAATGAATATGCGATTACTCTTTTCGATGAAACCGGTGCTGCTCGTGGTAATATTATTTTCTCTGAACAAATAGACCCATCTACTATTGCTCGTCAAATTCTTGATAATTACCGTAATATTAAACCTTATGCTAAAATTGGTGGTGAAGGTTTACAACGTAGTGCTGGAATGATTGAATCTCAATACGCTTCGGGATTTATTGATTTCGATACCACTGGTGCTAACAATAGTCCTGCTGTTGCAAATATCGCAGACCTTCAAAGAACTGTTGATGATTTAGGTAAAGTTGAATATAATTTGAATATTCACGAACCTTTTAATAATTCTATTGATGGAAATAGTCGTAAAGTTGAAATCGGTAGAACTACGCAAGGTTATTATATAAAAGATATTAGTGGATTAACATATACTGACGGTTCTGTTCATTATGGTCAGTTTGGATATAATGCTATTCCGAATAGTCTTTATACTATAAATGGTATTACCACTAACAATATTCAATATTATGATACAATTAATGAAGCATTAAGACCTATTTCTGAATATGTATTAACACAATATGGAATACTTCTTGATATGCAAGAAGCAGCAGAAGCTATTCAAAACAATAGAATTAATAATGCTAATATAGGATATTAAACATATGCCAAATTTAACAGATATTAAGATTCCTATTACAGGTTCTCAAGCTCTTACTCCGGTTGAAACACAAGTTTCTGGAGTAGGAGCTACTCCTGTTTTACCGAGCATGGAAATAGAAAAAGCTCGTGGTGCAAAACAATCTTCAATTCGACCTTTTAATATTTCTGAATACGAAAATATATTAGGTCGAGGTCAAGTTAATCCTAATCTTGATTTAAGTGTTCTTAACGAAAATAGAGCACAAAATCAAAGTGGTTGGTATTTAACTAAAAATGCTATTGGTCAATTAGGAACTACTATTTTCGGTGGTACTATTACTGGTATTGGTAGTATTCTTAATTTCTTTCCTACTACATATCGTGCTATTAGTCAAATATGGGATGATAATGCCAAATATAAATGGGACAAAGCTATCAACGAAGGTCTTGGTTCTGAATGGCAGAGAATAGGTAAAGATATTGAAAATTGGGGTCGTAAAGCAATTCCTATTTATCAAACAGAACAAGCTCAAAAAGGTGGTTTTGCTGGTGGTATGGGTGATGCTACTTGGTGGGCAAGTATGTTTCCTACCGTAGGTTCTGCGGCCGCATCTATGCTTCCTGTTATTGGACAAATGCGAGCTTTACAAGCTGTTGGTAAATTAGGAACCATGATTAACGGTGTTGGCCGTTTAGGTTCTGCATTGAATAAAGCAGGTCGTGCATTACAAAATCCTTATACTCAACAGATAATTGGTACTTTATACGGAGCACATCTCGATAGTATGGAAGAAATTGTTCGTGGTTATGATGAACAATATCAATATGCTCTCGATTTAGGTTTCAGTGAAGATGATGCTCGTAAGTTTGCATCTGTTTATGCTTCTGAAAGTTACAATGATGCTTGGGCTTATGGAGTATTATTTAATGCTATTGAACTCAATAGTATGCTTCGTGGTATTAGAGAAGCTCCAGTTAATAGTATTTCTATTGAAAAGGGTTTAAGAAGTAATATAAAAGGTCTTGCACAACAAGGTAAGACTTTTGTTTTAGATAGTGAAGCATCTAAACTTAATCGTAAACTTATTCCGAGTATTGGACTTCGTAAAACAAAAGATTTCTTTTCTGTTGCTTTATCTGAAGGTCTTGAAGAAATGCGAGTTGATATGGCACTTAATGAAGGTGTCGTTGCCGCAAAGAAAGAACTTGGAATTGAAGATGAAACTGCTGATTTAACTCCGTTAGCTCGTATGGGAAGACTTGTTGAACAAGCTTCTTCATGGGATAGTTTTATTTGGGGTGCTATCGGTGGTGGTGTAATGTCTGCTGGACGTAGTGGTGTTACACGAATACTTAATGGTAAAGCTCAACAAGAAGCTGAAAATAAGCGAGCTACTAACATTATAAATGGTATTCAAGATACTGCCGCAGCTATTGCTGATTTTGACGGTGATATGAATATTAAAGTAACTGAAATACCAGTTTTAGATGAAGCTGGTAATCAAGTTATGAATAATGATGGTACTCCGAAAGTTAATAGAACTATTACTGACCCTGCTTCAAATTTACTTGTTGGTATTATGGGTAGAATTGGTTCTGCTAATGGATTCAATTATGCTGTTGAATATTTTGATGAATTAAGTAAATTATCAGATGCTCAACTTGAAGAAGTTTACGGTGCTAATAAACGACCTGTCGTAGATGCTCTTCGTAGAGAATTTACTATTATGCGAGATATTCATGCTCGTAATATGGGTTTAAGTTGGGGTAATCCTTTCGACAATGTTCTTAAAGTTCAGGCATCAACTGATGATTATTTACTTGACTATTATCGTCGTCAATTAGCTATCGTTGATACTGATATTCAAACTTTCGATATTGAAGCGTCTAATCTTCGTAAGCAACGAGATGAAGCCCTTAAAGCTATTGATAGTAAACTTCATAGTTTAAATGTAGAAAAAACTGTTCTTGAACAAGAACGTGAAGAACTGCAAAAAGTTATTGAAGATTATAAAACTCAGCTTGAAGATAAAACTCGTAATAAAGCGATTAGTACACTTAAAGGTAAGCGTACTCGATTAGTAAATAAGATTAAAACTATTGAAGATACAATCAATGGTTTACAATCTCAAATTGATGAGTTAAATACTTATATTGCTAATCAAGGTGCTATTAGTACAAAACAACCTAATCGTAAAGCTCGTAAACCTTATCTTCTTGAAATTAAAAATAGTAAGAAATCTATTTTAAGTCTTCAACAACAAATTGCAAATGCTCGTCAAGCTATTGCAGAATTAGAAGTTGGTAAACTTCAATACGAACAAGAACTTGCTATTCATAATGGTGAGATTGCTGATACTCGTAGGAAGATTGAATTATTTGAAAATGATTTAGCTGATTACGATGCAAGACTTAATAGAATTAATAGCGATATTGCAAAACAGAGTGAACGTGAAAATAACAATGTAGCTGAATATAATGAAGCTGCAAAACGTTTGCGTGAAACTCGCAATAACAATAATCAAACATATAAATCTCTTGAAGAAGCTCGAACTCAACTGAGTATGGCTGTAATGGCTCTCGAAGAAAATGTTAATAATCGAGATGAGATTATGGCTGAACGAAGTAAGTTACTTAAAGAAGTTTATGATAAACAAGAAGAGATTGAAAAAGCTAAAGATAAAGTAGAAGAAACTACTGAAACTACTAATCAAGAAGCAAGTCAAGAACCCGAAAATGTTACTACCGAGGTGCTAACAGACAGTAACGGGATTTCGTACTCTCTCGATGACAGCGAGGCCCCAAATACCGTCGATATTAAAAATAAGGTATATTCGGTAGGCTCAAAATTTAATGTCGCAGAATCGCCCAAAACCGTGCAAAGAATCGAGGTCGTAACCGACGACGAAACCGATTTTAATGCTGTAATGGTTACTATAAAAGATGATTCGACTGGTAAAGAAGATACATATTCTGCAAAAGAACTTGCAGGTATGGATATTACTGAAATTCGAAGTGAAGTTCAAACTAAATTTGATGCTATTTATAAAACACTTTATAGTATTCAAGATAAACTTTCAGCAGATAAATTTGAGAATCATTATTTAGATACTATTATAAATCTGTATAAAGAATTATCTGATTCTAATAGTGATACTTATAAAGCATTATTATCTCCTATTGATAATACTGAACTTAATACGTTACGAACTACTATTATTGGTAATTTTATTGGTTGGATAAATGAATATCAACCTACTGAAATTAGTAATGAAAATTTAGAAAAAACTAATCGTGTAAAACAGTTATTATCAGATAGCAATATCCGTATTGCAAATAATCTTAAATCTAATCTTTTCAAAGATTGGATTTGGAATCTTTACGGTGGTGATATAGTTGGTTATAGTGAAGAGGAAAATGCTAAAATGCGTGAAGCTATTACTGACTATATTGCTAACGTTGCTAATGTTCTTAACAATAATTATATTATAACTGATGGTAAATTAACTCTTAAGAATATTAATGTAGACCATAATGTAATTCGAGCACAAATTGAAGGTCTTACTCAAATTAAATTTGAAAATCTTAATAGTAATTTTGATACTGTTAGATATTCAAATTTCTATCATAAGATAACTCTATTCAAAAATAGTATTATTAATGAAGTAGCTAAAAGTACAACTGAATTTTACAAAACTAATATCGCATATATTAATAGTGTGATGAATAGATTTATTAGTAAAATTCGTGCTATTAGACAAGATGAAGATAGTCCGTTACATGATGCTCTTGTAAATGATGATGGCTTTGGTAGTCAAACTTCTAAAATTATGGAATTTGCTACTGCCGTAAATAATTTAGCAAAAGAGTTTTTAGAATATGGTGCTGTTCCTAATCTTCCTGCTCGTACAAGACTTCATACATTAGCTCAATCAATTCAACCTTATTTGGTATCTGATGTTGATGCTTTGAATCTTACTGGTGTGGATGTTATTACTGCTGTTCGTCAAAGTAATGTTCTTGATTTATTAAGAAATGCTCGAATGGCTTATTCTATTCTTTCGAGATATTATAATTTTGAAAGTGGTACTGAATTAAACGATGATGTATCTATTCTTAATAGTCTTGATGTACTTGCTAACAGTGTTTCTGACTTTATAGATGATACTGAATCGAGAGATGAGTTTAATACTAATGACTATCGTTATTATATTAGTGATTCAATGCGTAATGCTCTTGATGCTATTGAAAATACTATTGTAAAACTCGATGGTCGTCAGATATTTACTGATAATCACGTTTATACTTACGAAGATATTCTTGATTCTATATATCAGCAAACAGATGGTCGTAATGATGTTATCAAATATTATGAACCTATCTGGTATGCACTTAAATATTTTAAAAATGATGTAAATGTTAATACAATATATCAACAAATGAGTAAGAATGGTGTTCCACAAGAACAACTTGATGCTCTTAAACGTTTGTTTGATATTATTAATAAACGAATTGCTAATCCTATTCAAACAACAGACGGTGCTTATCTTGATAGTAACTTAAATCTTCGTGGTAAGTTTTTAAGTGATTTCTTCAAAACTCATATTCAACGTGAATTTGAAACTAATGGTTTCAAAGGTTTACGTCGTCTTACACCTGAAGTTTATAAGATTATCACAAGTCCTGAATATTATAATCCTAAAACTCGTGTTATTAAGAACAACATTACAGTTAATGGTGTTAAATTCAAGGCTACTGAATTATTTGATGCTTTAAGAACTTTACACGAAGGTCAGGAATTTGAAGTTATTTATAAAGATGGTAATGTCGATGTCAATTTAGATGTAAATGGTAAGAAACTATTAATTGAACGAATTGGTTTAGGTGATAGTGAAACTTATCATGGAATCCAATTAGGTAGAATTGATGAAAGTGGAGTTAATCAATATGATTCTGCTTTTGGTAATTCTTATGGAACATCTAAATTTATAGATACTATTATCAGAAAAGCTGGTGGAAGTGATACAATATTTAACTTAACAAAAGAGTTTTATAAAGTATATACTGAAGCCTTAACTCGTGAACAACAAAATTCTGATTCAGTTGTTTCAAAACTGAAATCAATTATTAAAGAATTAGATAAATATGGTAATACATCAAAAACTGAACATTCTGAAATAATCAATGCTTTTATTGGAGCTATCCAATATAATACCGAAGTCGAAGGTGTTAGTCCTGAAGCGTTTGATATTGAAGCTCTTGATTTAAATAAGGTTTATTATCTTATTAGTCCTATGTTTTATAACGTAAGACTTAAAAATCTTAATGATTATGTTCGTTATGGACTTAGAATCAAGAACGCTTATCAGAATCTAAATACTAAACTTGGAAATGACTTTATTCAAAGTCAAAAACTTGTTACTGAAATTAAAGAAAAAGGTTCTGCAATTTTAGTATTAAAAGGTATTAATAAATCTCCTATTACATTTGCCGATTCAAGTGGTTATCGAGCTAATGTAAATGAAGAGATGCAACGTACTGTTACAGTTAATGGTAAACCTGCTGTTAATATTATTCAACGTCAGCCTGATGCTGATGGTTTAATGTTAGTTTCATCACTTACTACTGACACTGCATTTAATAATCCTATTGTTGAAGATAAAATTACTTCATCTGATAGGCATTTCCAAATGTATGCTGAAATTCAAGCTAATGCTGGTGAAAATGGAAAAAGTTATGTTCCGTTACATCGTGGTAATTTAGTAAGTGATGTTGCAGATACACCGTTTAATGTAGCTGCTATGGAATTTGTTACTCAAACTATGAGTGATATTATTTCAGATGCTACGTTTACATCTCTTCCGACTGATGCTAAATCTGGTCTGTATACTCTTGTAGATGATACTAATAAGACTCGAACTAAAGCTCATAATGCTAATATTCGTAGTCGATTAGCTCCTTTATCAGAAGCTATCATTACAAGTTATAATCGTGGAGTTCCGGGAGCTGAATGGTTTAACATTAGTTCTCTTTACGAAAATACAGACCCTGCTACTGGAAAAACTCGTTATATTAAACATTTAGATTTCCAAACAGTTGTTCGTAAAAAGAATATACTTGGAAATGGAATAAGTTATATCAATAGAATTAGTATTGAATATACTAAATCTGGTGATAAATTTACTCCTGTTAAACTTCGATTAAGTCGTAGAGTAATTCCAGTTAATAGAACTACTTCAAAAGTTCGTATTGCTAAGAGTCCTTTTACAGCACGAGAACTTGCTCAATTAAATGGTATTATTGAAAAGAGTAAATCTAACAAAGGAACTTACGCTGTAATTGATTTGCAAGCAAGAGGTATTACTGGTAAAGATTTAACTGATTTACTTAATCATAATCTATTCCGTAAACTGTATGGTAATATGCAACGTAGTGTTACTACTGCATTGCAAGGCGACCATTATACTTATGGTGTTAAAACAGATGATGGTTACGCAGCAGTTAAAGGTCAATATAAATCTAAAATACTTGATTGGGCTAAACAACAAGGTATCGTTGATAAATCTGTTTCTTCAACATTTGATTCGATGCAAGATTTTATTCTTGACACCGGCGCTTTAACAACAAGTGTTATTGGAATTAGAGATACCAATGGTAATGTTGTTACCAATTATACTATTGATTCTATTCAACCTGCAATGTTCTTTGAACTTAAATCTGAAAGTTCTGATAATCCTATTCGAGAATCAGAAGATATGACGAAAGAATTTGCTGTTAAAGCAATTACAACATTAAGTTCAATGACAAGTGATACTGAAACAAACTGGTATCAAAAACTTGTTAATATTACAGATGATAAAGTAGCAGGTCTTAGGGTATTAGGTGTTATACCTGATTTTGTATCTGAAGATGTTGCTAACAGAATCGCTGAATTATATGATAGAATTTATGCTGATGGTAAAACTAATTTCAGTATTAAGAAACTATCGAGTAAACAAGATTTCATAATTGCTCAATATGATAAAGGTACTGAAACTATCGTTATCAATAGTAATAAACTTACTAAACGTGATTTTACTGCTACTGATTTAGGTGTTAATATTACTCATGAATCTCTTCATAAGTATTTTGAACAACAAGCTAATTCTAAAGAATTATACGATAAACTTGCTACATTAATTAGCGATATTAATGATACCGCATTTAAGGTTGACGCTAAAGAATTTAATGCTAAATATAAGAGCGATTTAACTGAACTTGAACTTGGTTATCTTCGTACATATCTTAAAATATTAAGTGAAACTCCTGCTGAAATAGTTACTTATGCTTTTACAAATAAACAGTTTGCTAATTTGGCAAATAGAATTATCGTAGAAGAAGCTCCGAAGATCAAGAAACGTAAAAGTCTTTGGGATAAAATTATTGATGCAATTCTTTCTGTTATTGGTATAGATACAATTACAGATAATAGTTTACTTAGTAATGTACGAAATATAGTAATTAATAGTTTGGATAGTGTGAATAGCCGACGCGCAAAAAGTCCGACCAGTGGGCGTGCAACCTCCTCTCCCACCGGGGAGCGGAGCGCTGGGCGAAGCCCAGCAGCGGAGCCAACCTCAGTTACAACTAATCAAACTAATGTTACAAATGATGCAACACATGATAATTTATCAGTTACGGAACCTATTAAAACATCTGATGTACCTCTGACAGAAAATCAAAGAGCAGCTCAAGCTGAATTGGATTTCCTTGATGATGACGGTGAAATTACGTTTGATGACAATAATTCTGAAACACTTAATAGTCTTGATGTTTCTGATATTGGCCCGAACATAGTAATACCCGGTGGGGGAGTGGGTTTGACGCCCACTGGTCAGGTTTTTTCAAATAGTTCTGAAAATGTTTTGAATAATCAGAAAAATGTTGTATCTTCAAACGGTGGATATGTAATCGAATTTATTGATAAATATATTGATGACAATAATAACAAAATTTGTTAGTTTATGAATGCACAATGTAGTCCTGAACCTTATCGTTTAACTGCTGATGGAAGACTTGAGAAATCTGGTCTTTATCATCAAATGAAGTCTTTTAAGACTAAGCCTATTGAAGATATTATTACATCTTTAATGGGAAAAGGTGTTTTACCTACTATTAAAGATTATAATAATATTCGAGGTTATGCTGAAGATAATGCTGATGTGTCATTAGAAAATGCTTTTAAGCGTCGTATTCTTACAGCGTTTTTATATGCAGAAGCGGATGCCCGTACTCCTTATGGAGCTACGGGTTATCCCGTTTATACAAGTGGAGAACTTAAATTAGAATCTGTATTAGCTGCTCTTTCGACAGATGAAACTTATAGTGAAGATATTCGTAAAGATTTTGAATCTCTTGGTAACGCATTAGGTCTTGATATTAAACACGCTTTTAATCCGTCTATTGTAAATACTGCTACATTTGATGAGATGGATTATGCTTATATGGCTCGTGTTTTAACTGCTGCTTACTTTAAGTTAAAAGGTCTTACTGCGGAACAAAGACAAGCTCGTTTTGGAGCTAATTATCGAGATGTTTCTCGTAGTGGATTTAAGGCTTTAATTCTTGCTGAGTTTAATAAAGAACTTGAAGAGTATAAAGCTCGACCTAATTTTATTCCTACAAGATTCAACGATATTTTTGTAGCAAATGTACTTACTGATTTGAATAAAGGTAATAGTCAAATCTTTAATTATTTTCTTGATTATATTGATAAGAACTATGGTATTAATCGTAAGCGTGCTTATCAGAATAATCGGATTGTTGATGATGAAAGTACAGAAGAAGGACAACGTGATGTTATTGAAGATATTGAGGTAATGTGGGATGATTTGCAAAAAGAACGTATTGACAGAAAGAATACGTTAGCATCTCATGTTAAAGCTCAAATAGCTCTTCTTGTAGGTTCGAGTAATTTCAAAAATAGAACTGCTAACAAAGCGTATATTCCTGCTCCTATTGATATTAATGTTTTATGGAATAAACTTATTGAGGCACATCTTTACGATATTCAACCTCAAGATGTATATAATAGATTGCAACAACTTGCAGCTATAAATGATGAGTTTACTCCTATTCTTGAAATATTCCAACGAGTATTTGAAGATGATGGTTCTGCTGCTTCTGATTATGATAATTCTTTTGTAAATGCTTATATTTCTGGAATTAAACTTGCTGTTATTCCTGTAAATATTATGGCATTAGAAGGTGGTAATAATGCTACGATTTATCAGAATAATCGAGAATCATTTGGTGTTAAAACATATATTGATAGATTTGAAAGTATTTTAAGTACAAATATTGAATTTGGATTATATAATAATCTGAATGATGTACTTTATACTAATCCTAAATCTAAACGTATTTTTGAACCTATTTCAAGACGTAGTAAGATTGATAAAGCAGCTCTGTTAGATAAACAGATGTCTGTAATTAATTATTTAGGATTAGCAATTACTCGTGATGCTCTTACTCAATATTATAATGCGAACGATAATGCTAATGAAGTATATTCAAGAGTTAATTCTCTTCTTGAAAATGTAGTTAACGATACTAAACATCGGGTTAATACATATCGTGGCAAAGAAATTCCTGCACATAATATTAATGGATATTTATATTCATTAGCACAAATTGCTACTTATGATTTTAACAGTTTTACGAATATGAGTTATCTTGATGTTCAAGGTAAACTTAATTATTCACCTCAGTATGATAGTATGCTTACAAAGTTCCTTCGTGGATTTGTTACTCGTACTGGTGTAAATACTGAATATATTAAACATATATTTAAGGATTATCTCAATGACCCAACTTTAACTGCTCCGGGTGCAGAAGATAATATTCTTATTTATGATGAAAAGACTGGTCTTGGTATATTCACTAAAAATAGTATTGGTGAATATGAAGTAAATCCTGCATTTATTTCTGATGTTGAACGTCGTTATCAGTTTGCATTATCTGCATTTAATGGTGTTAAGATTGGAAACAAAGGTCTGAAATATCGTGAAGTACAAGGTGCTCTTTATACATATACCGAAGTTATTCTTAATATGCTTGGTCAATATGTATTTTTAACATCTGATAGTCCTCGTAGTTATATGATGACTACAAAACGACTTGAAGTTGATGATTTATTTATTAAAGATTCTTCTAAGCCTCGTACTTCAATTCACGTTAAGACTTTTGGTTCTAATTATACACCTGCCGCTGTTGCAGCACATCCTAAATCGGTATTTATTTTCTCAGGTAATACTAAAAGTCGTGCGATAGGTGCTCCAGCAACATCTGGACAAGAATCTATTCGAGGTCTTAAAAATACTATCGAAATTGATGGTTTTAAGGGTGAGAATATTACTCCGAATAAACCTACGACAACAGATTATTTTACTGATGCAGATTATGATGCCTATGTAAAAGATTTTGAAAGTCGAGTAGTTCCATTTATTAATGATGCTATTTCTCGTGGATTAAATATTTATCTTCCGATGAATGGTATTAGTAGTAGGTTAGCTACTCATGCTCCTCGTATATATTCTTATGTAACTGAATATTTAGATAATATTGTTGCACGAAATAAGTTTGTTCGTATAACAGATAATCCGATAAATGAAGAATCCAATGTTTTTCATTCTATCGAAAAGATTGTAAATAGTGATGTCTTTAAGTTTAATACTTTTGGACAAATTATATTCCAATTAAGAGATAATAGCGACGAGAATTTTGCTCAAATGAAAACTCGTCATAATCGAAAGTATTGGAATGGTAGAGCTATTTATGATGCAAAAGGTATTCCGACTGGTAAGGCGTTTCAGTTCTTGAATATTACTTATATTGAGAATGGTAAGAATATCACATTACCTGCTCATATTGCAAAGATAAATAATGTAGATGTTACAGAAGTTTATCGTAATATGATTGCACAAGTTCGTAATGAACCTTACGATGAAAATCTTGTTGCTAATACTGGTAATATTCGAGATTTTGTAGCTGCTTACATTCGTTGGAATGCTACAACTGGTGTTGATAGTTTTGAAAATATTGCTAAAAGTATTTACGATACTAATATCAAAACTGATACAAGTGTCGTTACTACTTTCGATAGTTATTTAGCAGATTTAGTTCAAGAAGTATATAATCAGAAAGCTAATGATTGGATTAAACGTCGCAAAGCTGATGGTAAAGAATATACTCTTGATACTATCCCTACATTAAAGAAAGAAAGTTTGTTAAATAGCGCTCGTCAGCACGTTCTTGCTACTTATGATATTATGGATAATGATGGTGTTCGATTAAGTTTACTTAAAGTATTACTTAATCATACTATCTATAATCATAGTATGAACGCTATATTTAATGGTGATATTGAAGAATATAAAGATACAGTAGACCTCAATAAACGTGTAGCACAAGTTATTAAGAATGGTCTTAATTCTATTGATTTAATTCATAATGATACTCCTCGTAAGGTTGTTGTTATGGAAGATATGAATTTCAATAGCAATATTCTTGATAAAATGGGTATTCAAAATGAAGCTATTTTGGATGCTTATCGTGCTACTGCTACTATTAATGATTCTCAGTCTATTATGACTGATGCAGGTCTTATTAAACTTTTGAAAGCCACTGGTCGTTGGAATCCAAGTGAACCTTTGTATCAATATATTACTGATTTACAAGACCCGACTAAAACATTTAATCCTACATCTTACGCTAAGGTTGTAGAACAAGTTAAATTGTTTGGTACAACTCGTCGTCGCCGTGGTGATTTTTATCATGCTCCGGCTGTAACTGGTAATGAAGTTGATATATTTGCTGATGAAGTAGATAGTGTTCAAATAAAAGACTCAACTGTTGTTCTTTTTGAAAGTATGACACGAGGTAGTGCTATTGGTCAATTATATGATTGGATGATTCAAAATAATATTGACCAAGTTAGTCCTATTTCTGCTGTTAAAGTATCTGGTATTACACCAGTTAAAATTCATAATGACCAAGGTGGTCTTGATATTGAAGCACTAAATCGAGTAGATGATAGGTCTATTCTTTATATGCGAGATAGTGATTTTGTTATTCAACAAGATATTAAAGCTGATTTGCTTGATGAAACTACTATTTTAGGTGGTCAGTTAGTTAAGCAGATTATGGAAGGTCTTGATTGGAATAATGCTATTTATGAATTAGATGGCAAAAATGTTACTGGTAAAGAACTGTTTGATGAATTTCAAAAGACATTAGCTACTAATATTCGTGAAGATGCTATGCAATTACTTTACGATATTGGTGGTATCGATGAGAATGGTGAAATTCGAACTGATGCTCGCGGTGCTATTCAAATTGATATAAATAAACTTGTTAATCGTTTTCAAGAAATTATATCGGATGATGTTGATGCTATAACTATTCGAAAAGCTCTTGAAATTAAAGAAGATGGTCTTCCTATTATGCCTTTATCTTATCCTGTTATTAAAGGTAAGTTAGAGAAGATACTTGCTTCTATGTTAAGTAAACAAGTTATTAATAAATATCTTCCCGGATTCCATGCTCCTATTCGAGCTGACATATTTACTGCAAGTAATGAGTTAATCAAACATAAAGAGTTCTATTCTGATAAAGAACTTTATAATAAAACGATTGATGAACTTGTTGCTAATGGTTCTATTACATACGCTTCAAGTTTTATTAAAGAATGTAAACGAACTGGTAGAAGTCTTGAATTACAAGCTGAATATCGTGAGGATGGAAATTATCATTATGCAGAAGTTATAGTTAATCCGTGGAAAATGGATTTCTATAAAAATATTGGTACTGTTAAAACTATTACTAATGAAGATGGTACAACTAAGGATATTATAACTGTTGATATTGACAAACTTGATGTCAAAGCTCGTCGGATGATAGGTATTCGTATTCCTACCGAGGGTAAACAATCAATGGTTGTATTTGAAGTTGTTGGTTTTCTTAATAATAATGCTACACAAGCTATATTCCCACAAAGTCTTATTACTCGTACTGGCTGGGACTTCGATATTGACTCGATTTACGCCTACTATCGCAATGTAATTTTTGAGCAAGACAAATATATACCTGTCGAATTTAAGTCGAAATTTGATGCCTCGCAGGCCCAAGTAGGGGGTAAATTCACACGGTCGGTATTTAAGCAAAAGTATATCGAATTAGCCACTACTCCGCAAAAATTTACTAATTTAACAAGTCATAATTTTAATGCTATTATTAAGTGGATTAGCCGATATTATAATCCTAATTTAGTACCTACTAATACAAATCAATCTCCTCTTAATAATATAATTGAATTAATTAAAGAGGATTTGCAAGATGTTAAAAGTAATCCGGAATATACTAAGATTCTTAAATCTATTCTGCATAATTTACAGTATGGATTTGCAAAGAATTACGGTGATGTAAATAGTTTAGTTCGAGAGTATCTTGCTAATAAGCGAGATGGTGTTACTGAAGATTTTGGTAATTACACTCAAACTCAACGTGCTTATACTTCGGATTTATTAATTCGTGCTCATAAAGCAATCAATGATTTAATTAAGTTTGTTAAGAATGTTAATAGTCAGTTAGCTACTATTAATATTTCTCCTGATACAATTAGTAATTTTGATACTATTAAATCAAAATTCCAATATCTTGTTGAAGATACTGATAAAACTATTATTCCTCATTTAAGTGCTATTCAAAGTAATATTGATAAGGCATTTAATGCTTTTACAAAAGACTTTGTTCAAAACGAGAGTATTTATGAATTGAATAGTAGAGAAGCTCGTGATAATCATTTGATTGATATTATTACAGCTGTTCTTTCTAATCCAAATCATGCTGAAGAAGTAAATAAACCCAATGGTATGGCTGAAATTCAAGCCGTATCTGACCGTGATAATGCTTTTTGGAATTATACTCTTAAAACTTTGAATCCTAATAATCTCATGGATAAGATTACTCTTAATAACATGAGTATGGGTTCAACAGTTCTTAAAGGTCACTCTGTTAATTTCGATACTTTAATCGCAACAATTTCTACTTTACATGGTAGATTACTTAAAGGTATTCGTCGTAAAATTAGTCTTAATTCTTTACCGATACCTAAAGGTTTTACTGATAGAAGTGAAATGTACACTGTAAGTGATAAAGGTGTACCTCGATTAACAAGTAAATATAAAGAGTTTTTAGCTAAACGATATGGTGCTGAAAATATCCAATTATTGCCAAAAGAAAATGCTCTTTGGGTTAATGATGTTTGGATTAATAATGATGCACTTAATGAACATTTGGATATTAGTGGTGAGCGAGTTGAACTTCAAATGAATCAGTTTACTTCTGGTATTCTTGATGTTCTTAAAGCTGGACTTGGATTTAATCTTAATGTTCATACTTTAAGTGTAGCTCGTGCTATATCATCTGGTGTTACTATTGAACTTTATAATGGTAAAGCTAATAGGTTTACTAATGAGGATGCTTTTATTCATCAACCTGCTATTGTTGAAGCAGTTAATCGAATGGAAGTTCAATCATTAAGTCGTGGCAATTTTACAATTCTTGATGCTGTCGAAGCAATTCGTTCTGATTATAGTGTAGAACTTGCTAAGATTTATGCTGATTTAATTGTTAAAAAAGAAATTACTCCTGTTGAATCTCATGATGCCATAATGACTGTCGCAAGTGGTAAAAGTAAAACTAAAACTCTTACTGTTGGACAGCTTAACGAACTGAAAGATAAATTACCGAATATAACTATTAATGAAATCAGTGGTAAATATGGTTATCAAACTACTGAAGAGTTATTAGATAATATTAAAAATCGTGATAATCGTACAGCAGATTGGTTATTACGTCAGATTAGCGTTCTTGGTAATTTTGTTGAATATAATGAAATTGCTACTAATTTGATTGACCTTAACTTTATGCTTAAAAGTGAAAGTAGGGTTGATAGTTTCTTTAAGGCTGACCAAAAAGAACGTAAACTTGCTGAATATTATTATCCAGTAAAAGCTTTAAAAGAACTTGTAAATGATAAGTATAATCAAACACTTCGATTTATTGATGAATATATCGAAGAAAATGCTGGTAATCCTAAAGCAATAGATGCGATTAAAGCTGCTTTTACTCGTGAAAGTTCTGATGCTTTTAGACGGCATTATAAACCAAAAGATGTTAAAGGTAATCCTCTTGCTGCGATTACTTATTCTGATATGAAAAGATTTCGTGCGGAACTTCCGAAACGAAATGATATTATGACACGTCGTGAACTCATTGAGGATTTAGCTGTTGGATATGAAACTCCTAATAAGGTAATTCTTGATAATGGTAAAGACATTATTGAAAGTATATTTGTTGGTTCATTTGAAGGTTATCTTGATGGCAACAAATTTAATGATACTGAAAATCAAAGTGCTTACGGAGTAATTCAAGCTCGTTATCAGTATGCACATTGGTTAATGGCTAATGGTTTCGGCGATGTTTTCATTACTCGAAATCATCACATTACTAATACGATTTTAGGTCAGATACTTCAACGTAAAAATTCGATTGATGAATCTACTTATAAATATGTTACTGATAGTATTATGAACTATCTCGTAAGTATTAACGGTGGATTAGATAATGGACTTGTTAAAGTTCTTCCTATTTTAACACCTGATAATACTCCCGAAGTTCTTACTACGTTAGGTATTCATACAGAGGAACAACTTAAAGAACAAAAACTTATCTTTAAGACTCTTTTGAATACTGTTAAAGATGGTTATACACCTGAAAGTTTTACTCAATACACTAAACTTTCACTTGCTCAACAAATTCAATTTATTCAAAAAGATAGTACATTAAGAGATTATATTGAGAAATCACCTGAATTTAGAGGCGATAACATATTTAAGTATTTAACAGTTCGTAAGAATAATCGTTCTGTACCTTATGATGTTATTAGAATCCAACGTGATGATAATGATGTCAATTCTTGGTCTAATATGACTGATAGTATTCTTCGTATGTGGGATAGTAAAATTCCTTACATTGCTCATACGATACGTCAGTTATTAGTTTATACTTATGTTACAGAAGGTTTTAATTATGCTTATAATGTTTCAAAATATATTCCGATTGAACTTATAAGTACTAATCGACTTAATGCAGAATACGATGCTTTATGCCGTGAAGTTCATTATCCTGACCCTTCTGTTAATCTTGGTAATTACGCAGAGAATTTAAGAAATGCTGAAAAAGCTGTATTTGATGGAAATGTAGATATTACACCTGTTATGAGTTTAATATCTCGTATGAAATCAGATATGAATCCAGTATTATTAAGTGATATACAAAAACGTTATCGTTGGGAAGCAAATAAGAATAAAGCTACTATTGGTTATGTTCAAAATGCTAACGGCGAAAATGTTGGTATTGGTTCTTATATTGACGAAAATGGTAATACTCAGAATTTCTATATTGAAACTGAAGCTCGATTAATTAATTCTGAATATGCTAATGCAGAATATGTAACTGAAAGGATTACTCGTAGTAAGAATCGTGTATATAAACGATATAAAATTACTACGAATACTAATAATCCATTAAAAGATATTTATGTATTCTTACCTGTTAATCCTTTACTTCGTAATGAAGCGTCTTTAATGACTGGTGACATTAGTATTATACCTACTTATCAAGAAGGTATGATGGCACAAGTTCAAAAAGATGGTGAAACTATTGTAACTGATAGATTATCGGTTATTATAGATTCTGATACTATTCATAAATTCATGTTAGCTATTGATGATAATGAATCAGTCCAAATGGATGAAAATTCAGATTTCAATGATGCTAATATGATTGAAACAGAAGATGCTATTGATAGCACTGTTGATGCTGAAACAGAAGATGTAATTGATACTGATGTTGCTTCTGTATCTGATACAGATTTTGAAGTATTAAATTCAGTTGAAGTTACTACTCCTACATTCATTAATATTGAACATACACATTCTTCTGCAAGCGATGTTATTTATAATGAATTAGAATCTTCTGCTACATCTATTTTTATTACTACACAAGCAACTCATTCTTTCTATAAAGGTTATCATAAATCTGCAATTCAAGTAGATTATAATAAGTCTGCTTACGAAGAAGCTCTTCGTATAGCTCCTATGTTAAAGAATGGTAATCTTTATATTAATGGTGATGTTCTGATTGATGCTAATAGAGATTTCAATTATTTAGATGATTGGACAAAAACATTTATTAGTAATCTTTACAGAATTAATCCCATTATGACGTCGGTTAGTACTGTCTTAAATGATGGTGTTGGTCGAATAGTTGCAGAAACATATATTGATGTTCCTCGTAGGAATATTAATATTTATGGTGATAATGAAAAATTATATTCTCGTGTTGTTCATGCTGATGTTCCTACAAGAGATGGTTTACGAAATTCTCTTGTTGTCGATTCTAATATTGCTATTGAAACTTTGAAAATTATGGATAGAATCCAGAAATTTTTGAATAATAACAATGTTGGAAATCGTGAGGAATTTATGAATATCTTAAAATCCTTCGATGATGAAAGTTTTGAAGGTGGTATTCAAAGTGCTCTTGAAGAACGAGATATTGCTGCAATGAAAGCTACTTATAGTCGTTTGGCTAATTTGAGTAGTTCTGTTTATGATGCTATTAAGCAATTGTGGGCTATTACTAAGGATTTGAATTATGAAGAGATTCGTTCAAATTATGGTGCGGCTCTTGATTACAAAGATAGACTTGTAATGATGTTAAAACTTGCTTCTCATTTTAGTCCATATCTTACACTTGAAGAAATAAAAATTCAAGATACAGTTTATGACGCTGAAAGTGAAGAAGGTAAAGAATTATTTACTAAAGAATTTGGTGAATTAAATAATAATATAGCTCGACTTAAATCTCTTGCAACAAAAGTTGCTGGAATACGGTCTAATGTTATTCAATCTGTTAAAGATGTGGTAACTTGGGCTGTAATTGATAAGAGCCGTAATCCTAAATATATTACCGCGTTTAGTAAGATTAAAGAGTATCTTGCTTCACATAATGGTAGCCTTGAAGGATTTGATGTTAATAGTGTTGAAATAACAGAAGATGAATGGTTAGAAATTCAGCATTTGTTATTTGAACTTGATAAAGATATTAATAAGACACAACTTTGGCTTGATTCTGCTTTTACAACTGGTATTACTCTGATTGATATTACTGGTAAAGCATGGGATGAAGCTAATTATAAAGCTAAGAAAGCAGCTCAACGCATTAATGATGAACTTGAAAGTGCACTTGAAGAGTTCCAACCGGGACTTTCTAAAAATGCTCGTGCTCGTGAAAAGTTAATGCACAAATTCATTAATGAATATGGAGATTTAATCGGTAGTTATAAAACTGAAGGTCTTGGAGATTCGACTGGTACTTTACGAAAAGATATTCGTGATGCTATTTATCAGAATCTCTATACTGACAGTGGATTTGTTACAAGGGCTACTGCTGAAAAAACTCTTGAAATCGTTGATGATATTATAAAGAAATATAACGAAAATCACACTTGGAACATTGTTCCATTAAATGATAATGAAGCAGCTAAACATCTTGCTGAACTTACTGAATTAAGTAATCGTGAGAAACTTGTTTATTTACAAACTCACGACCTTATTGAACTTAGTCTTATTACTGATATTAGTGGTAAGCGTGAAAACGTTCTTTATAAACTTGATTTTGGTAATACCCCAGTATCAGATGAATATGCAGCTTTAAGTGATAAAGAACAAAAATTACTCAATACTATTCGTAATCTTATTCAACGAACTATTCGTGAATATGACGGTAACTGGATTAACTATTATGGTAGATGGGATGAGGTAATGCCTTTCATTCCTCAAGCTACATTAGGTCAATCTGCTAAACAATTTGTTAGTATTCCTATGATTCATAAAGATAGGTATTATACTGACATTGATGGTACTAAACGATTTGTTACAAAAGCTCAAACTTTACAAGTTCCTAAACATATTCCTGTATTTAATATTCGTAAAAAGTACAAATCTGAAAGTTATACTGAATACGAAGCTCGAATTGTAGAATTGTTTAGTGAATGGTTTGATAAAAATAACAAACTTCCTGTTACAGTTAAACCTTCAACTCTTCGTGAGATTAGACATTATAACGATGCTGTAATGCTTGAAAATAAAAAGTATAAAGCAAATGTGATGTCTTATGATATTGTTGATGTAATGAAAGGTTTTACACAAGAACTTTATAATCTTCGTGCAATTAATAATTTTGAAACTGATTATCAGCTTACGAAATATTTAATGAATGAACGTGGAGTTTCTGGTGTAGCACCTCGTGATATTATTAAAAATGCGAATGAACAGTTAAATAATATGGAACGTCGTATTTTTAATTTTAGTAAATATAATAGTGCTCTCGATGTTTCTGCCGGTGCATTATTACGTTATACTTCTATGACTTTCATGTATCTCAACTATACTGCCGGTATCACTAATATTCTCAAAGGTGTTACTGATATGATAGTTGAATCTACTGCTAATAACTTTGTTGAAAGCAAAGATATTATGAAATCAGGTCTTCGTGATGTTATTAAAACTATTCCTCATTTCTTACGCGATATTAATTCGACAAGAACTGATGATATACTTGTAGCAATCATTAAAGACTTTGATGATATTTATCAAGATACTCGTGATGTAACATCTTCTGATACTGGAACTTCCTATTGGATTAAAGCTATGCGAATGGTTGATACTGTTGGTTATGCTCCTAATAACATGGGTGAGTTCATTATGCAGTTTGGTATGTTACTTGCTGCTACGCAATCTCATCGAGTAGTTGGTGGTAAAATTATGGCTTTCAATGATTTTTATAATGATAATCTTGAAAAGTTATTACAAGATGTTCTTACTAATGAACAATATGATAAATATCTTATTTTCAAAGAAGATTTAGATGCTGAGATAGCTCGTGAAGAAAAACGTACTTCAAAAGAGTATTTATGGAATCATGATTATGCTTCTCAATATCTTAAATCACATTATAATTTACTTTCTGATGAACAACGTAAGAAAATTGTTGATTCTCGAAAGACTGATAAAAAAGTTCAACGTGAAGCTTTTGATAAATATAATACTCTTCGTTCGGAACTTAAACTTGTAAATGGTCGTTTGAGTTTTAATCCTGAAAGTGGTCTTACAGAAGAAACTCTTTCGGAGTTCCGTGGTCGAGTTAAAGCTATTAACCAATCATTACATGGTATTTACAATCGTGTAGACAGAAATAGTTTACAAGATGCTGCATTTGGTGATTTGTTAATGCAATTTAAGAAATGGGTTCGTCCTAACTTTGTTCGTTATTTCGGTCGTCGTTTCGGTCGTATATTTTATAATGAACAATTAGGTTCTTATGAAGTTCCTATATTTAATCCTATGTTTGATATGTTTAGAAGTGGTAGTCAAGCCTTCAAAGATAGTCTTAATGATAACAATACTGTTATCGACTATATGAAAGGTATTGGTAATTTCTTCAAAGGTGTATCAAGTTGGTTACTTAATGTAGGATTCTATTATAATACTCTTCCTTTAAATGAACAGATAGCAACTATGAAATTTGCTCGTTTAATGGGTGCTTTAGCTTTCAGTGCTCTTGCTGCTATGACACTTGGTGCATTTAAGAAAGATGATGATGACGAAGATAATATTTTGTATCAGCACGCTATGTATGCTGCAACAACTTATTATCAACAAATGATTGAACCTATGCCAGTATTTGGTTGGATGGCTACAATAGAACAAACTGCAAATAGTTTGTTTGCTGGTCAGAAAACTTTACAATCTGCATATAAACTTGTTAATCTCACTATTCAAGGTCTTTGGGTTGATGATGATGAACTTATTTATGATAGAGGTATTTATAAGGGACAAGATAAACGTGCAGTTGCATTACGTCAAGCTGTTCCTGTTCTTCGTCAAATTAATAAGTTTAATAATCTCGGTGCTACTATGTCTTATTACAATATGTATAATCCTTTTGGTATTACATTTAGTGGTGTTAGAGAAATGATTAGTCCGAAAGATAGTGATAACTACGAGGACGAATAGTCTAATAGAGTAAACGTCGGATATTTGCCCGTGGCGGTGCTTCCCAGCCTGCTACGGGCATTATCTTTTGTTAATGGTACATTTGTCTAACTGACAAAAAAAAGACCGTCAGAACGCCTGAAAATAGGCACTCTGACGGTCTGTCTGTATCACTTATTATGTTAGTAATATCGTTATTAATAATAACAACAATTATAGTAGCAATTAAAGTTGTAACATTGATAGCTCAGCCCTTCGGGCTTCGCTGACCCGGTGGGGCAGGAGGTTGCACGCCCACTTGTCACGTTTTATTCGCCACCGTTTTCAACATCTTTCGGTTTATCAAAAAGATATTGATATGTTTCATTATTAATAACAGTAAATTCTTTATCAGTTAAAGCAATAATCCAATCTCCTTTATTAAGTCGAATTATATTTTCTCTAAACATAATAAACATCCAACCATCGGAAAAATGACAATATCTACAAAAACTAACACATTCTGAGATATTAGCACCATCCCATTGTACACTTAATAATCTAACATTTTTCTTTACATTTAGTCGCTTAATCATAAACTACCTTTTAAGACCATTAATAGCCCATTGAAGAACAAAACCTAAATGTCCCCAAATCTTATCCTTAATATCACGACGAGCAATACCTTCGCCAATAGCATGGTCGTAATTATTAGGATTTACACAAGCTGACGTACCAATGGTATCAAATCCAGTAATAGTAGTATCAAGAACAACGGTAGTCTTTTCACCAAGTCTAAGAGAACACCCTTGTTTCATAAATCCAAGAACATCACCTTCACTAATTTTAGTAGGGTCTAAAATCTGATAATATGCTTTCTCGAAAACATCTTTGGGTGAAAAAGATTTATAATCATCAGAATATTCTACTTCATAACCTTCATCTACAAAATCATTATCATTAATTTTATGATTAAGGTCATAAATAATATCATTACCATTAACCATCCAAGCTTTACGAGCTTTAATCATTTTTACTCCAATGTAATAACCTTGACCACTTTGGAGTTTAACTTCTTCGTTATTCATAATTTACATTAATCCACTTTTTCCAAAACCATTTTCACCACGTTCAGTTTTGCTTAATTCATCTTTAGAAGATTTAATATCAAATACTGCACGTTTCTTTTCAACAATTACACCTTGTGCAAGTCTACTATTAGGAATAATAATATAACTAAAAGGTGTAGGATTTTGTACTATAATTCCACTGTTACCACGCCAGTCATTGTCTACAGTACCAAATTTAATATCTAATAAAGTAGTACTCGAAATACCACTACGAGGACGAATTTGCATTTCATCTTCTTCAGGTATTTCAGTATAAATATTAGTTTTAAATTTAACAGTTTTATATGGGAGAATGATATTAACTGCGTCAATATTATTTATAACCATATATTCCAGAAGAGTATTTCCTTCAACTGGTTGACTTATTGCATGACGAATAGATTTATGAAGCGTATTAAAATCAATAACCCATTCAAGACCAGCATATTGAGTATCATATAAATATGATGTAATATACTTATCTCCAAGACCTATTTTACCAACATTCTCAGGATTGAGAAAAGGTATATTAGGATTAAACATGGCTCGTAAATCGAAACCGGAAGCTCCAGCACTTTTGTACTCTGGAACTTCCGTGTTATCGACATACAATCCTATAAGACTTTCTTTCATGCTATCTTATTCTTCAGATTGTGGGATTTGACTTACATCTGCGGTACGAATATTATACCCTTCTTCTCCAATATATTTTGCCATTTTAAGGAGATGACGTATAGGAATTGGCATCCTATCGTCACCTCCTTTCTTTCTAACACCAATAAAACATTTGGCATTAGTCATTCTACATTCTTCAGGTAATTGACTTGGATATTGAGCTAAAGCCCAACTTGCAAGCAAAGGAATAATTTCCCAACTACCAGAAGCACTTGGAATTTGACAATTATCAGAATCGAAGCTATTTACAGTACCATCAGAATATATAACTACTTCTGTAATCATTTAGGCACTTAAACGTTGAACTAATTTATTAAAGGCTGTCTGACCGAGTTTGAAAGAATTACCCTGCGTAATAGAATCGAATTTATTGAGATTATCTTTATATTCAATTCCATTATTAATATATGAAGTAACACCGTTATAAAGCCAAAGCATTGTACCGCGATGACTATCTTGTCCGGGGCCACGTTCAATATAATTAACCATAGCGTGTAACTGATTCTTCTTACGAGTAGAAATAACATCATTCTCATAAGGAATCTTACCAATACCACCGCATTTAGCAATAAATTCTTTCTGATTAGCATCACAAATTAAATCCGTGATATAATCAATCATCACATCATCATTAATCTTAATATTCTCAGCAGCTTCAAGAATCAGCTTAGCTTGTTCAGAATATTTAAGAGTGTCACGCATCATTTGAGCACCTATTGCTAAATTAGCTTTAACATTTTTAGTATGCTTAAATCGAACCATATTCTTACAATGATTCAAAGCAGCATTTAACGTATTGTTACATACAACACGAATATCAGTGAAACAAGCCTGAATACTACCACTTCCATCATGACTTGTAGTGAAAAGGATATATTTTTCCATTTCATCTTTTGCAATCTCATAAGTAGGAAGTTTAGCAGTAACAAAGATTCGTTCACCAATACCTAAAACACCAGCAGTCTGAATGATAACATCTTTTGGATTAATTACCATCTGACTTTTACAAACTTGATATATAAAATCCATAGCTTCTGTATTCTGAACAGGTTCATACCTACTACCAACAATACCAAGAATTTTATAATTATCTTTACGATATGTAGCATATACATCATTTACGCGAGCACCCTTTTCCGGAATAATGATAACATCACCATTGGACATATGACAAGCATAATGATTATCTTCTTTTACTATATGTTTAGCTTCAGCAGGAATAAAACTTGCAAACATCGGAGCTAAAGCTACTTCATAATCCATATTAGCAATACGAATGATTTCGTCAGGAGTTTTAGCTTCTTCAACGACAGTTCCAAGACCATGCCAAGGAACATCTTTCAACGAATAGAATGAATAAGTATTTCTATTAGAATTAAATTCAATATTCGCAGCCATAATTAAATTAGTTAATTTATATTACAATTCAATAATACGAATATGAGCAATGTCCTTATGTTCAGCGCCAAGTTTGCTAAACAGAAGTTCTTTCTCATTTTCAGCATCTTTAAGATTCAAAAATGTAAGAGCTTCATTATGGTCATTAATCCACTCTCCACCATCTTTGGTTACATTTTTAAGAAAATCTTGTTTCTCACCAGCGATTACTTTTGTAATCAAATACTTTTTACTCATAGCTTAATTAATTTTAATTTGTTTAATGATAGACTACTTATATATAGCAGTTTCAGACGTAACAATCTCCATATCAATTTTATCCATAACATGAGCTATTCGTTCAGCACGAGCAATATCTTCGTCAGATTCACTGGATGCCTTAGCCCAATTATCAAGTTCCTTAATAGCTTTCTTATCAAATTTAACAGTATAAATATAATCATCACCTAATTTATCATGAATATATTTACCTACCTCTTTTGCTAAACTAATAGGAACATCAACTGTAATACTAATAGAAGCAATCTTATCTAATTCTTCTTTATGTTTCTCAACGAAAATATTATCTTCCGGCGAAAGAGGTGCTTCTGTTATATGAAGTAATGAAGTAACAATAGGGTCTAAGGCATTTTCATTAATTGAAACACTTTCCGACTCTTTTGTATAAACAGTAAAATCAGGAAATTTAAGACTATAATTACCAGATTTACCAACTTGACCAAATATATGTAAAGCATCAACAACTGAAGATTTAAGTCTACCAGCTATTTTATCAAAACTTACATTCCTATCACGAAGTCGTTTGATTTCATCTTTATTATAAGCAATATTAGCTTTTTGAGCATCAATTATTTGTCGATAAGCACGAAGTTTATCTTCAAGTTCACTTTCAGCAATAGCTAATTCTTCTGCAATTTCTTCCGTTATCTCGCCGTCATTCTCTTCTATCTGCGAAACAAGATAATCATATTTTTGCGCAATACCAAATAAATTACTCATAAATTGTCAAAATAATTTTTGTTCAACATAACCCTTTTTAACATTATAACCTTTTTCTTTACAGATATAAGTTAATTGTTTATGAATACTATCATATCCATCAGCAGTATTATCAAGATGAAAATCCCAACCAGTATAATTCTCTAAATCACACTCAGTTTTATCACCGGATGTATCATCCATTTTAGTATTACGGAGAACACGAATTGTAGTTAATTCAATTTCATTCTGACGAGCAAAATCTTTAATACAATTTAATTCAAATTGTTCTCGAATATCAGGAATAATAAAATAATCACAAGGAGTAGTTCTGATTCTATTTATAACATCATCAATAAACACTCTGTCATTATCAAATCTTAATAGTTTACCAAAATGAAGTAAACACTTACGATATGTCAGTTGTTCATCAATACCGTAACGATTAATAATATACGGAGATTTAGATAACTTAAAATAATGAGAATCTAATTGAGATACACTACAATTTGTAACAGCAGCTACAATACGTTTAAGCATTGTAGCCATAGGATATATCTCAATTTTACCAGCGAGCATACCTTCAAGGTATTCAGTAACATAAGTTTTACCTGTACCTTTTCTACCACTGATTAAAATTAATTTACCAGTCATATAATCTTAATTAATTATTTCTTCAGGAAAGTTAGCAAATACATTTTGTCTACCTTCTTGACCATATAACACTCTTAAAGCAGCTTCTTTCTTAACTGCTAAAATAATACTACGTTTGAATAACTTATTATAAATTCTAACCATTTCACGAGCAACATATGAATTACCATCTGTCATACCGTGACGATTATTAATTTCAATAAGAAGTTCTTTAAGCGTTTTCTTCTCGCTTTCGCTCCTGCTCTCGTTCATACATATACTTTTTGTTATACTCATAAATAGTATTAAATGTTTCATCAGAAACACAACCATCATAATCAGGAAGTTCCTCTTTTATAATATTATCTATAATATTTGTAATAGCAATACAAATACCAAGATTTCTTAACTGAAGAGTACTACCTTCTTCAAAGAACTTGTCTTGTTCATCTTGTGGAACATTACATTTACTAAGAGCTTTAGCAAATACTTCTTGAAATTTTGAACGAGATATATAATTATTATTAGCCATAGTAGTTTATTCAAAATAATTGATAATACGACCTGTTTCATTAGGGAATCTAACAGCAATATCTTCTGCAATCATTTTAGCAATTTCAATCATTTGAGGATGTGCAGCTTTATGATTACGAAGAGGAAGGAAACCTTTATTCTCAATGATAGTAAGTTTAGGATAAACAGTTTCAAGATGTTCACCAATCCACATATCAAGAGTACCAGATACATAAATATCTGATTTAGTAGCAGTAGGAAGAACCGAACGAGCTAATTGAGCAGGTTCACCATCATTAGTTAATTCTTGATATATAGCTTCATTACCAGCAACAACATCATAGAATTTTTCTAATGAATCTTCATTCTTAAACGATGGTTCAATTACATTAATATTATTACCATATTTATAACCAAGTCTACCTTTAGCATAATTACACCAACGAGTACTTTCTTGCATAAAACTCATTTCACGATGACGAACGGCTTCATGAGTAACACCTCTGTCGGTTGTAATTTTATAAGTAACATTATAAATCTCCGGCGCACGTTCACGTATTTCAGCATCAGAAGCAATTCGAAGACTTGCATCAATACCATATTCAAGTTTAGCAGTAATATCTTTATCATCAAACAGTAAATGAGAAAACTCCTTACTCAAAAGAAGCATATTATAAAACAAATCATTAACTTCACTTGGATGATAAATATCATTATAAATAGCTTTCATTTTACGACTATTACTCATAATATCAAGAAATACCCGATATGAAAAACCAATATAATTACCAAGATAAGACCAACGAATATAAGGACTTAATTTAACAAATTCTCGAACAACACGATTTGGAATTGAAGTAACATTAAAATAAACATATTCATGTTCAAATATAGCAGTATGACCATCAATAAGTCTATTTTTACAAAAAGTTTCAGCTGAATCAGGTTTGATACTATCTTCTTGTTTAGTACAAACTTTACCGATTAATTCAATCTTTCTAAGACCAGAATAATCACAAAATTCGATTGCAGGTTCTACAACATTCATAGCTTTAATTATATTAGTTTAGACGCGACAAGTGGGCGTGCAACCTCCTCTCCCACCGGGGAGCGGAGCCGCTGGGCGAAGCCCAGCAGGCGGAGCCACACAAGTTACATCTCCTGTCGCTTCTCAAATTGCGACAGTAATTGTTTACGAGTTACTTTATATTCTTCAAGACTAATTCCTATTCTATTACAGATAATTATAACATCCATAATAGTAATACACTGACCACCCCACATAGCATTCCATAAATCATTAGCTTGAACTTCCCAAATATAATACCCACCAAATTGAATTTTATAATTATAACAAGTTTTACGATTTAATTGAATATTATTTTGTACACAAGCAGCAAAGAAATGAGCAAAATCAGTGAAATCTTTTAATTTAATAACTGCATCATTCCATAGTCTAACAACTCCATTAGTTGATTCATAACGCATTACGGCATAAGTACCATACTGTCGCCATTGATAAGGAATACTACTAATTTTATAATCTCTAAATTCTTGAATTAGAACTTCAAGTTCTTCTCGATATTTTTTAGCTTTTTCTTCTTCAATAGCTTTCTGATTATCAAGATATTCATTGAATTTAATTTTAATAATAGATTTAAGTTCTTTTCGAGTAGTTCTATTATTCCAAAGTTTCTTAAATTCAGTATAATTTTTACAATAAGGTAATATAACTTTTTTAGCACGAATAGTTTGCCAATAAAGAATTTTACCGCTAATAATAAGATTTTGTTTAGGACTTAAAGTAATACAAATATTATTTTTAAGATTAATTGTTGTATTAAATGTATTATATATTTTTCTAAAACCTTTATATTCTACATAAGTATTATATAAAGTATAAGCTTTATTAATAATATTATTAGCATCAATACCTTGTGCTTTACAAATACTTAAAATATCTTTTAATGCAGAACGCCATGCTTTACGAGCATTATTATATTTTATCTGATGAGTTCGAACATCAGCAAATTTTTGATTAGTAACATCTTTTTCAAGAATATGTCTTGTAACGGTAAGATTTTGATTTACACCATACCAAAGAGCCGAAAGGATAGAATGAATATCATTATATATAATATTAGTATTTTCCCTACAAATATTATAAATATCTACATTAATTTTACCTCGAATCTTTTGATTTTTAAGTTTGACAAGTGGTATATAAAGATAGTCTTCAATATTGTTTAGTCTTATAACAAACGGTACGAATTTATTACAAACACCAATTTGTTTACCTCTACAATAAAGAATACCATCTTTTAATTCATAACCATATTTACCATTTGCAACGGTATGTTTTGTATGAATACTTATATCATCTACTTTATTATAGAATAAATCAAGTATTTCAGTAATAGTTCCAACAGTTTTCATCACTTTTCATAATCTCTAATTCCAACAACGTTTGCATGGAAAGGTAAACCATTTTTAGTTCTTTCATAGAACTTAACAGTTACAGACTTTCCGATAGGTGGATTATTAAGAATATCTAATCGTTCATTAACAGTACCAGTTAAAGTACAACTAAATACTAAATCATTAATATCGTTCTTGAGAACTAATCTAACATTAAATCCTATTTTATCATCAGGATTTCCAGTGTGTTCAACACCAATACATTCAAATTCAGCATCGTCGAACTTTTTGAGTTTCATCATTGTAGCAGGACGAGAACCAAATTTATATTCAGTATGCAAATCTCTAATTATGGCTCCTTCAAAGCCACAATCAATGCATCTTTGCATATAAGCTAACGCTTGATTATCATCATAAATAGTATCACTATTAAGAATAATAAGATTAAATTTATCCCACATACCATGACCTTCGGGAGTTAAATTTTCCCAAATTCTACCAGTCATTACATTATGAGATACACTACTTTTCTTACTACGATATTCTTCCCAAACACTAAACCTTAATTTATCACGGTCTTTATTAGTTAAATCGGGAATACTTAAATCAAAATTAACAAATTGAAGTTTTTCATGGATAGGATTTCGAGGATTACGAGCAGCTCCACCAATGCTTGTTACTTTCTCACCACGAATATAAATCTCACCATCAAATACCATATTAGCATATTCAGGAAAACTATTATAAAAATCATTAAATAGTTGCTCAATATGCCAAATACGATAAGTAAGACCTTCTTTAGTTTTAATTACAGTATGATAATGTTTATCATCACGAACAAAACCTTCAAGACTGAATAAATCAGTAGGTGTAAATTCTTCAAGCATAACAACTGCTCGAACACCATTGATTTTAGGTTGAGCAATACAAGGATATTCGAACTTACCAATAGCAAACTTTTGTGCTTTCATAGGTTTAACACAATTATTTGCATCAGTATTATATTTAGGTAATATCTTATCTATTTCTGCAAATAAATCATCTGCATTAGTAAGATAATCTAAAGGACTAATACCTAAATCAGAAAGACTTTTATATCCTTGTTTCTTATGTCTTTCGTAAACACTTTTAAGCTCAAATTCAGCTTGTTCTCTATCAGTTTTCTTACTCTTAGCTTTAATTACAGGAGAATAAGATGATGTTTCAGCACCATTTACTTTACCATAATAATAAGCTAATCGTAGAGATACTGTACCGTCAGAATTAGTAACTTTTTCAACTCGACCCCACCAACGAACTAAACCGCCAGTTAAATCTCGTTTATATAAAACTTCATTAGGAATCATATCTTATTTTTTAACTTTTTCTTCAACAACAATAGCGTATTGTGGTTCTCCAATACGAATCATAAGACAATTCCAACTTTCAAGAGGAGTCTTATGTTCAGTCATATCTGTAAGATTAAGTGGCTTAGCACAAAAACATTTATATGACCTTTCAATCTTATTATTAAGAGGATTCTTAATAGTTTTAGGATGTGGGAGAATACGCGAAAGAATAGGATTGATAGCTTCTAATGTTTCTTTATCATTAGCGCTAATATAAGTATCACCATCAAGAATGATTTGTGTATGTTTGAAACCATATTTATCCACAAATCGATTGATACTTGATTGGTCAGATAAACGAGAAAAATCATTCATTAATCTCGTATAAGTTTCTTCATCCATAGGACAAAGATAAATCTTATTACCATTATCAAGAGTATTGATAAGATAGTTTTTGATTTTAATCTCCATAATAAATCTTTTTTAGAACATTATCAAAATGTTGGAATACTTTACGATAACCATAATCTTTAACCATATCAGATGGGTCTTTAGATTTATAATTATTCGTAAAATAAATTGGAATAGTATTATATCTACCTTGTAGTAGATGAGCTGCATTAATTCCAGCAGCATCAGTATCGAAAATAGTAAATATCTTTCCGCTTAAAGAGTATGACACCAATAACTTGTAAATGTCAGTAGGTAATACGATAGTTTCAGAAGCAGCAGGTATAAACAAAATATCATTAATACCTTTCTCATCACAAATTTGTTCAAAAAGTATTTTATCTTTATAACCTTTTATAAGAGCAATATAATTCGTTGGTTTAAGTTGATGTAAACACTCAATAGGACAACGATTATTAGTAATAAACTTAGTTTGACTTTTAAGTCTTTTTGGAAAATAAAGTTTATACTTATTTGGATTAACATTATAAACATAACAAGGGTCAGTACCACTATAACGATAAGGTGTTTGCCACTCATTAAGTCTATATCTATCAACAATAAATACTTTTGTATTTAGATTACTTTTCTTAATACCATATTGTTCCCAATAAATATAATCTAACTTATTTGGTTTACGAACATCAAAAGTAATTTCAAGATTTTGATTCTTAATATGTTCTTGTTCAGTTCGATTAAATTCAATATTAGTAACAATCTTATCAGAACAACGAAGAATTATGTCATTACATATATACACAAACCCTTCACTTGTTTTACAATTCTTATTAATAATATAACCTACAACTTCAAATATATCACCTCTAAATCTACCATCACCAAAATCTCTACATATCAGTTTATCACCATAATACTTAAAAGATAATGAAGGATGTTTATCATTTCTTAAAGGATTTCGTATTCTATCATTAGGACTACTAATGTTAAATCGGATTACATCTTCGGGAATACCAAAATATTTACTAAATATTGTAACTTGGTCAAGTGTATTGAGTATAAAATCTTTCATGTAATCAGTAGTGTAACTTGCTGGGCTTCGCTGCTGGGCTTCGCCCAGCGCTCCGCTACCCGGTGGGGGAGCAGGTTGCACGCCCACTGGCAACGTTTCTGGCCGCGTGTATTTACCTGACCTATACTGATATACGTCTATTAAATACAGTCTGTCAAATCAAAGGAAATCGGCCAAAAATACGGTATAACAACAAGTCTAATTTTAGCATTACCCAAAAAAGAAGGAGATAATAGAGTTTTACCTCCATTACCTCCTTTACAAGTTCCTGTTTTAGTAATATGATAAATACTACTTCGAGTACCTATCAAGAATGTTCTGAATATCCGACGAAACAACAGTAGCACCGGGAGCGGGAGCAGGAGCACCTGCGGCAGCTTCACGATTTTTCGGAGTATCATCTTTTGCAAGATGAATTGTTTCACCAGCTTCAAATTCAATCGACGGACTTTGACCGGGAATAACACGTTCAACAAATCCACGATTAACAAACGAAGGAAAAGCTAAGAACTTATGCGTGTTATAATCTGCAACAAGTTTCATGAACAGTTTTACATTCTTATAAATAGGATTTTTCTCATCATCACCAACAAGGAGATGTTTGAAATATTCAAAGAAAGCAAGATACTGTTCACAACGAACCTTTGCAGGAGCAGCATAATCGAGTCCCGGACACTTACCAGCATTAACCGGATAACCTTTAAGACCCTTAAACTGATTTGCGATATGACGAAGCTGTCCATATACCTGCTGAATAATGTTAATAACAGTCTTCTCTTCAACAGGTTCGCCTTTCTTATTAAGAGTAGTAACCGGCTTAGCAGTAAATGTATAATAACGGTCTTTCGGATTTGCGTCAGTTTTACACTGCTTAAATTCGATAACAAGTACGGGGAATTTACAACCAGCATATTCCCATGTACTTTCGACACCTTTATCATCCAGCAAAGGTACTTCACGAATATCAATACGAACATCGTTAATAATACCCATACAAAGATTACCAAGTTCAGGGTCGGGCTTAAAAGCTAATCTCCGTTCAACAACCTCTTCTTCAAACATTAATGTTGTCGAACTAACTTTCGATTTACTTGTGTCTGCCATAATAATAATTAAAGTACTTTAAGTTATTAGACTAAAAAGAGGAGCTACTTATTCAATAACTCCTCTTTTTATAATGATAGCAAATGATAGATTTGTTAAATACTTTTAGGTATTAACAATTACAACTCGGCTTCCGGCTCGGCAGGAGCTACGGTTTCCTCTTCCTGCTTCTCGTCCTCCAGCGTTACCTCTTTCGGGTCTACAAGCACATAGACTTTCTCATAGATAGTATCACCAACCTCAACAGGAATAAACTCACCATTCTCGTCCTTAACTTCCTCAACACCATACTCAACTCGCTTGGTAGCAAGAACAGCAGTACACATCTTACCGTCACGGCCTTTCTGAGTTTCAACCTCTTCCATAAGACCCTTATCAGCAAGAACACGCTCACCTACGGGAGCAGCATCCTTATCCTGCATAAGCATCTGCGACCAAACACCAGCGTAATTAAACGACTGAGGACGACCAGTACCTTTCGTGTTACCAGCACTTGCAAGTTTGCAACCTTCGCTACCTGCCGAAAGAGCAATAAAGAAACGCTCATTAATCGAATCAGCATTAGGCATAGCAAACATAACAACACGGTCGCCATGACCACAACCAATAAGTGCAGAAGCCGAAGCATTCATCGTAAACTTATTCATACCACGAGCAGTAGTAATTGCCGGACGAATATCATTCGACGACTTCGTACCACGGTTTACAGCGGTCAGACCAGCAAGTTTAGCAGCAGAAAAAACAGACTTTTTCATAATTGTAATTTGTTTTAATTTATGAATATTTTATGAATGATAGATTAATGATAGATTTGCATTACTTTATTCTGTAACAGGAACTTCTTCAAATTCAGTATCTTCAGCTTGACGGTTTGCAATAGATACAGCTTGATGTAATTCACTATCAACGTAAATTCCATTTAACTTATCACTTGCAATAATTCTACCACCAAGCATGATAGACATTTTAATAAGATGAGTTTCCGGATGGGCGTTCCAATTAGCTTTACCTTTACTTTCAGTACCGTCAGATTTAGTACCAATGTACAAACCTGCATCAATAGCTTGTTGTAAAGTATAAGGTATTGCAATACTCTCATCACCACGAGTAAGTTCTACAAGAGCTCGACGAGTAGCATACCTAATAATTGGAATTTTACCTTCTTGTACTTGTTTATCAATATAATCAGCAGTATGACCATCATTAATTACAACAAAATCATCTTTCGTTTCTTTGTTATAATCAACAAGTTCATTTGCAAGTTCCTTTTTACAATATCTATATATGTAAAAAGGTTTAGTTCCATCTTCAAGAATCTTACGTTTAATACCGGCATCAGTAAGGACTTTATTAACAACATGAATACCAGTATATACTATCTCTGCTTGAGAAGTACTAAAAACGTAAATGTTTTGCATAGCAGCCATAGGATTAAGTCCCATAGACCGCCCACGTTCAACTTTGATTGCTGCTTCCCTATCAAGTGTCTTACCAAATGTAACACTTACCATAGGAGTAAAACCGAGTTCATTACCTAACAGCAAACATGTAACAATCGCACTCTTATTAACTACAAGTTCACTCGTTCCATCTTCTTTCTGAACTTGCTCCTTAAATCCTTTATTAAAAACAGGACTTTGAGCAATCCAATCTGCTAATGCTTCAGCTTGTTCAAATGAATTAATTTGATTAATAGCTAAAGCAACACTTCCATTTTTACTTCTTGTATTAACAAGAGCACCACTCACATCTTCATCAGTCTTTTCGACTGGCTTCATTTGTGGTTTATCCATACGCAAATATAGTAATTATAATTGTATCACCAAAGAAAATAGCAAGAAATTAACCGAAAATTTCACTAATATCATTAACCCATATCGGAACATTCTCGGAATCTTGTTGACGCTGGATTAACTTCTGTTTGTCCCTTGACCTAACATCTTTATCACCAATTTTGAAATCATCAATGTAAAGATTAATAATAACACAATTCTTATTAGGATTCATGTAATTATAAGTCTTACCTCGTGCGACACGTTGTCCGTGAGTATTAGAATTACAACTACCACCAGTCGTTATGACTTGTTCGATATTTTCTATCGTTAAACCCTCGTTAAGACTTTGTGCAGTAAATAAATATTTATAAGTACCATTCTTAATCCCTTCAATAGCTAACTTTTTAAGAGAAGTTTTACCTAATCGTTTAGGTTCACCATTCTTATAAGTATATGGAACACCAGTTTCAGGATTAATTACATACCTACTTTCAATAGCACTATGAAAAGGAATACCGTCTTTACTGAAATAATCAGCTAAATCAGTAACCATAGCTATTGATTCATTAAAACATATAGTAGGAACGCTATTAGTTTTAAGAATTTCAATAACAGCATTAATTTTAGGTCTGTTATGAATTAAAATATCATTACGCTGTCTAACAAAGTCCTTAAACTTTTTAGCACGTTCGTAAATATTATCGGGATTCCAAAGATTATTAATTCGTTTATTATAATCATTATCGAGTGGCATATCACGAGTCCAACCCATTAATGAAGCTAACATATTACGAATAACAGTAGGTTTAATAAAAGTACTACTACCATTTCTATCTTTATAATTATAACCAGTAAAAGATGCAAGAACTAATGCAAAATCACTGTCAAAAACTTTATTACGAAACTCTTGATTAATCACTTTATGTAATCCACCAAATGTTTCAAGAGTTTCAGAAATCATATCAGAATATTTAGCATATCTAATTTTGTCATGTTCATCAAGTTCAATAGCTAAATTATATTCTGTGCTATTTGAAATCCAACCTTGCGATACAGCTTCAATCTCAGTAATTTTATCAATTACTGGAGCACCTAATTCATTAAGAATAGATAACTGAGTTTTATTTAATGTAGAACCAGTAAGACATAGAATAAATTTATACTCTATATTTTTAATAGCTATAAGAGTTTCACCTTGTAATAACTTATGAACTTCATCAAGAATTAGTAAATCAACTTTAATAGGAAGTTTTCGTTCTATTTTAAGTTTATTTACATGATTAATAAGAGTATTACTACTCATTATATCAATCCATTGTTCTTTTGGACAAAATTCAGTAAGATTATCAACAAGATTTTTAGTAGTTACAGCATTTGGAGCGATAGCCATAATTGTTCGATTAGGATTAGCTTTAACCAGCTTACCAACAATCATAGCTGCTACTCGTGTTTTTCCAAATCTCATTATAAGATTTAGAGTACCTCGACCTTTGGCATCACGCCATTTATTACAAGATATTTCTTGTCTTTCGGACTTATCCATACTCTAATATCTCCAATAAACAGTAGGAGCATTTTCACGTTTAAGTCTTTCAATACAATCCATAATATATTGTGTTAGCATTTCACAATTACCAAAGTGCATTTGAAAAAGCATTTCCTTTTGTAATTCCTCTACTGTTTTACCATAACAAATTTCATCAAATTCGTGCATAACACATCAATCACAATCACGCTTTACAATACCACCATCATGACTAATATATCTCCATTGATAACCATAAGCAGTTTTAGAATTACCTTTAGGAGTACAAGCCTTAACAATAGCGTAATAAGCATGTTTAGAATTTGTTTTTTTTAGCTCAATAGTTAGAGCATTAGCAGCGTCTTTAGTAGAAGCATAAGTAGTTATATACTTTCCCTCTCTTGTAAACTTAGCTACACGCAAACCAACTCTGTGATTTTTAACATTAACTGGTTTAATATCAGCTATTGCAAGACCATCAACTTCATGATATACAAGGTCACCATTCATATTAGTATTTTATTAAAAAGGTAAATCATCTCCATTTTCTATTGCACGTTTATATTCTTCCTCACTTGAAAAACCATACATACCCCAAATAGTATTGTTAATAGGGATGTCATTAGCAGGATTAATAAACGATACATTGTCATCTTCAAAATCAACTTCAAACAAACCATCTTCTTCAGGACTTTCAATAGGCTCTAAATGTTTATTATTAGACATAGCACCAAATAAATCACCTTGAACCGCAACCATACCAGCAGTTTTCTTATTTTTACCATATAGAATCTTAGCACATTCTTTTTTATAATAACTAAAATCTATATGATAATCATCTTCCTCAACATAATCGTTAAAAGGACGAACACTACATTTAGCTACAATTCGATTGATTTTACTTGGTTTATTTTTATCAATTTTTATAATAGTTCCACTACAATAAGATACATCAGCAATATAGAAACGATTAGATTTTTGAAGTTCTTCATCGTGAAGTTCACCGTTTACAATACTACGATATATAATATTGAATTTAGCATCAGTCTTTTGACTAATACAATAATCATAAATAGCTTCTTTGCTACTATGAATATGATTTTCTATTGTATCAGCATAAGGAACATTATATAAAAGAAATAGGTTAAGAGCTTTTGGAACAACTGGATAAGCATAACCTTTATTAAAAGCAATAGTTTCAATAAAAAGACCTTTACGTTTAATATAAATATCTTCAAGTTCAGCTATTGCTTCTGGCGTTTTATCAATCAATTTATCATAAGCATCTTGAAAACCTTCTTTAACAGCAATATAATTATTTACATCATTACGAAGATACTTTTCATAATTAGTAAATTCAAGTTCAAAATTATTATATTCTTGCCACCAATCACAACAAGTTTTATAATCACCTTCTTGTTCAGGTTTGATGATACAAACAATGCCATCAGTATTAGCAGATATAACTTTAATACCTTTGAGTTCCAATGCTTCAATAAGCATTAAAAGACAAAGTTGTAGATTTATAGTAACTTTATAAGTACATTTAGGGTCATAAAGATAATCATTTATATCTCTAAATGCACCATACATTCTGTTGATAGCAATCTTAAGACCTTCAGCCTTAATTTTATGACGTTTACTTTCTGCTAATAATTCATGATATTTAGTATTTAATTCTTCAGCATCAACTCGATTTTGATTTTTAGCAATTTGATATTCATTTAATACTTTCTTAGCTTCTTTCATTAATTTACTGCTAAGATGTTTAGCTTCAATTCGACTATCTTTTGTATAACCGACAGTAGCTCTGAAAGGATTTCTTTCGAGATGTTCGGGATAAACATCATAACTAAGAATACCATTAGGATAGAAACTACTAACATCCGCATCACGTAAACTAAATCCATCTGCAATTATTAATCCCGGTTTATCTTGACTATGTAAACCACCTAAAGCCATAGTATATACCGCATCACCAAATTGAAACTCGTGCTTAAATTTATCTTCATCTTTTGTACTACCTACAACGATAGTAGATTGTGCAACAGTACGAAGTAAATCATTGAGAATTTTAGTTTGAAATTTAAGTTTAGGACTTAATATACTGGAAACTTTAATTTTCCATCTATCAGTCTTAGTATCCATAAAATCTTTTCTATCAATACCGCTAAACTTCTCATAAAGAGATGTAGTAATAGCTTTACCAATAGAACTTCTTGACATATTACGAACATCAATTCCAAACTCTTCAGATATATCTTCTCGTAGTTCAATTTCAGCCTTTTGACTACGTTCCAGTTCTAATGTAATAAGAACATCATTTACATTATAATCACAAATATCATAAATATCCTCTTCTCTAATTCTACAATTATAAGCAATCGGTAGATTCTGAATACGATACCATTTTAAGCAAATAGCAACTTGTTTAAGACTGGTATAAGTCTTATCAAGATAAAGAATCTTTTGAATATCATAATCAGTAAAAGGACGTTTGTAATATTTCTTGAAATTAAGTAAACGACTATATCCTTTACCAAAATCTACACAAGCGCAACTATGGTCATATAGAATTTGTGTAATATGTTTACTTTCTTTCTTATTAAAACCTTTTACATCAAGATATTTATAATTATTAATAAAAATATCCAACATAATTTTATCATAATTATTACTGTTATAACCAGTAAGAATTTTATGTTGAATAAAGAAATCCATAATAAGTGGCCCATCATTTCTCCACTTACCAGTAGTATAATCAATCCAAATAACAAATTGTTTAGCACCCATTGCTAATAACAATTTAGCCTTTGCTTCTTTCAGTTCTTCAAGATTACCTTCTTTACCATTTTTAATAGCAAGACATCTTATATCAACAGCTTTATAAACGTCGATAAGTTTTTGGTCTGCTGTTTTAGGTATAAAAGTAACTTCAAATAGATTAGGATATATCTCTACATCATATTCATAAGCATTATTCATAATAATACTACTTTATCTGTAATAACGATATTCTTTACATAATTCAGCAAATATGTCACTAATTAAATTAAAAGATTTAACATATTCTGAATAACATTTGTTACGCATAATATAGGTTGGTGAATATATAGGAATTAATATAGCATCATTAAACCTAACTGGTTTATTAACAACTGATGCCATACTTTTATATTTTTCTTCTTTAAGGAACTGATAAACAAATTGTCCAACAGCAACAATAATAGTAGGTTTATATTTCCTAATAGTTGCTATAAAATTTGGATAACAAGTTTCAGCATAATGTTCAGTTGGTTCAGCACAAACACACTGAATAAGAGTTGATTTAATAGTCCAAGCAGTTAGTTTATAATCATTAATGAATTGACTAACTATTTTAGTTGAACGACCATTAAATATAGTTTGAGTTTTATAATCTGTAATAGTTGGTGTATCACCAACAAACATAACAGTACGCCTCAAAGTGGGCGTGCAACCTGCTCCCCCACCGGGTATTCGTCGATTAGCAATAGATAAATAACATCTTTCACAAGCATTACACATAATATTAATACTATTAAAAATATCAGATGAAACAGTCTGATTAATAAGATTATGTTTAATACTTCATAATAACACTTTTGCGAGCACGAGATAGAGCTACATACATAAGTTTATTACGAATATCAATATCATTTTCTCTACGACCAAATCTCGTATTTTGGAAAACAATATCTGTCAAATCTATTGCTACATTATCGAAAGTAGAACCTTGTGTTTTATGAACAGTCATAGAATAACCATAATCTATGTCTTTATTAATCCACTTGGTTCCTTGAATAGTTTCAATACTGAATTTAAGATTTGTTAAAAAACGATTCTTGAATTTATAATAAACATACCAACCATGTTGAACACGATTAGCAGCTCTATTATAAAGATGTGTTAGAATTTCCTTATATTTAAGAAACGAAGCATCTTTTGTATCTACGATAAGAAATGGTTGAGTTATATGACCATCATACATAGATTTAAGATTAACAGCAAATGTTTTAATACCTTCATCACTAATATAAGGTCTAATATCTTCAAGAATATAGTCTTCACTATTTAGAATGATTGGTTCTTTAAATTCATCAACAATGGTATTATAAGATAATACCAAATCGTTAATATGAATTATATCAGCATCTTTACCAACTATACTATTACGAACAATACTATTCCAATCAGAAACAGCTTTATTCGTATAAGCAGTAATTCTAAAATGGTCTATATTCTTATGAAATGTATCTGAATTAAATTCATCAATAAGTCTTTGATTAAACATAGCTCGTGGAATAATTTCATAACCAATTCCATCTTGTATATTAGACCTATTTCGAACTATATAATTCAGAAAAGTATTTGTTTGATTTTTAATATCATCTCTTAAAAGACTAAATAGTTCAAGAAGAGGATTACCTTCTTCTTGTCGTACAATATCAGTAAGAACAACTTTATTCTTAACAGTAGCAAATGTTAAAGATATTTCTTCATTTACAGGTGGTAGCTGAAGAGAATCACCAACATAAAGAATCTTAACATTATAAGTAGTAGCACGATTTCGATTAAGTTGGAATAAATCCTTATTAATCATAGAACATTCATCAATCACAACAAGATTATAATTTTGTATCTTGCTTGGATTAAGAGGGTCAAATTGAGGATTCTCAATATCAAAATTCTGTAAATCAATATTAGGTTTAAGACCATGCAAACTATGCAAAGTCATACCTTTTCTACCTACTTGAGATTCAAGAACTCGAAGAGCTTTGTGTGTAGGAGCTGTAACAGTATAAGACTTATTAACAATATTATCGAGAAAATATCGAAGAATATAAGTATTATGAGTTATAATAAAATCTTTTGTTACAAAAAGTTTATTATTACCTTCTACTGCAATGCATGTAGTATCAGATTCATAATCTAATTTAACAATAGATTTAATATAAATATGGTCATTATATTTAGTAGTCTTAGACTTATAAGAATTATATTTATTCAAATGCTTTTTACTACTAAAAATAATATCGTTTGCTAAAATATGAATGTTATAACAAATATTAGTATCACGTTTATCTTCATATACTGTAACAATATATCCTAAACTCCTACAAAGATATACAAAATCATCTTTAAGTTGTTTAGATGTAGTATTAAAACTAAATCTATTCTTTTGACCTACACAACCATCAGAATCCATTAAACCTTTAAGGAGTTCTTGTCTTTGTTCAATAGAACTTTCAAGATATTCAGTAGGAATATATTTATCAATAGATTTACATAATAAATTATAATCTTTTAATTTATCATTAACTATTTCAACATCACCATTAAATATAATATTAGTATAATTTTTATCAGAATGCCATCTATAATCAGCATTATCTAATAATTTAGCAACTTTTATAATAATATCTTCTTCATCAGAAGAAATTTCAATTTGATTTCTATAATTAACATATTGAGTTGTAAGACAACCATCACCAAGCAATATACCTAAAACATAAGGTGGTATATTGAATGATTTATGATTACCAATAATAGGAGCTACTGGGATAGCATATTTATATCCTATTTTATCAATATATAAATTATCAGAATCATTAAACAATTCTAACGTAGAAATAGTTTTAGAATATCTTAAATTATCACCGCTTATTCTATGATAATTTTGCAACATTCTTTTAGTACGAATTTGCCATAAATGATTCTCATCACATATAATAGTTCGTCCATCACTAAAAGTAATTTCATATAAAGGTCTTTTACCTTGAGGATATACACCTTTTACCTTTTGAAAACCTTCATACGGAGTAGCAACTAAATCTCCAATTTTAAGAGATTCAATAGAAGTCCAACCTTTGTTTGTAAGAACTGGAGTACCATTTAATAAAGCTTTGCCTGTACCAGCATAACCTTCAAGTGTACATTCAAGTTCATTACTAAAATACCAATCAGACAGCTTGTCGATAGCCTGCTGTTGCCCCGGATACAGTTGCGAATAATCGCCCGTGGCGGCCTGTTTTGGCCTCGCTGACGGCTTATTTTTGTTTGCCTTAACACTTGTAAGGTCTTTCAATTTATCTGCGTCCATATCGGCTAAAATGCAGTGTTTTGGATATACTCAAATGCCTTACTAATAAGGGTTTCGTAATGATTATTACTTATTTTATAAGTTTCAGGAGTAGGACAAACAAATATTACATCTTGTTTGTCAGTAGTTCGATTAACATAAGCTCTAACACCCATAACATTAGGAGTTGTAATCATAACAATATCGTAGTTCTGTAATAAAAACTCAAATATTATTATGAATTGTAGCGATAAGTCTAACTTTGTAAAAAAGTATCCGGGGTCATATCCTCGTTTCTTCAAATATTGAAGTAATTCCGGCATGACCACCGAATACTCTTTAATTGCGTCGAGAAGCATAATATTTTGGACTTAATCTTTTGAAAACTTTTTCGTTTCGATTATTAATACGTTCCATATCAAGTTTTCCTACTCCATTTTCAAGAGTAATCCAAATCTTCATTTTAGGAACAATAAGTTGCCAATACTTTTTCAAGTTTTCAATATCAGCTTCAGCAGCACTAAAAGGACGAATCGTAAACCAATCCCAATGTTCATTATCAGGTGTACTAAATGCAAATGTAGCTTTCTGATAATCCTCATCTGTTATATCAATAGGATAACGTTCATTATCGACAATTCCATAAAACTTATTATCATAAAAAAACACCTCACACTTTATAGCATGAGGTGTCATATTTGAAGTTTTACTTCTTGTTCGATTAGTTGAATCTCTATTGATATTAGCTTTCTTTACAGGAACAAGTCCTTTAAGTTTACTAAAATCCATTTATCGACCACAACGAGAACATAAAGTATGAAGCATCTGTATAGTATTGTCATTATGAAGTTTTGTAAAATCTTCACGTTTACACTTAACAACAGTACCACTGGTATTAAGTTTAATTTGGAACCAATGAGAATCTTTGTCAAACTTCGTAACAACACCAACTCTATCATCACGAGAATAAAGCTGATACCTGTCTACAACAGAAAGACTTGAAATCTCAACAACTTCATCAACAACAGTACGAGTAAGAATAGTTTCAAATGCACCTTCATATCTGACTTTTACACCAGCGAACAGTGCATCACGAAGCGTTTTATATTTTCTATCCTCTTCGGGAACATCATCTCCATAAGGAATCGTATCATACAAACCGCGAATGATTCCACTGAAATCACTATGAATAATCGAATAAGTTTTTGTAATAACTTTGTCCTCTTGTTCAGTAGTAACTTCACCGATAAGTTTTGCAACTTTCTTAGAAGCATCAGCGATAGATAATACTTTACCATTATCAAGATAAACTTCGCTACGTTGAGGTACAACCTTTTTAACAGTAGAAAATTCACCTTCGTCAAGAATAAAGTATCCAGCACGAGGTTTGGTTTCAATAGTAATAACTTTTAAGTCAAATGTCATAGCACTTATGAAATTTTAATTTGTTTAACTTTTACTTCCATTTCTAATTGTCTTTCTACTTTATCTTTACAAATCTGAACTAAATAATTAACATTATCATTGTAAAGAACAGTATCACGTTTTAGGGCTACTTCAAGACTATCGGTAATAGATTTACCACAATAATCTATTTCGTATTCAACTTTAACCCTAACTATATGTGTAGCAGGAGTTAATTGACTTTCTAATATCCAATAATTTTTAGTACCAATCTTAACTAATACTTTAAGTTCATTGGATGAATTATCAACATCAATAACACGACCATATCTACCTTTACTGGTTACGACTTGTTGGCCTACGTTTATCATTCTTCTTACTATAATTTTGATTGTTATCTTCTCGAAGATTCCTATTAGGTTTAGACCTTCTCTTATCTCCGTTATCTTTCGGATTAAGATATTTGTCTATCTGATTAGCATTGAGTTTAGGCATAAACTATTTACGACTAATAAAAGTTAAACAATCATTTGTCTGATATACACTTTCTGTAATCATAGTTTTAGTTTTATCACATTCATAATAAGTCTTTCGTTCAGTTCGTGACTTATACGAAGTTTTACTTTTACAATACTTACAAGCTCTACAACTATGAACTTGTATAATAGGTTGCTTACTCATACCATAATGTTAGATAGTTTTAATTTGTATTTAATTAAGAATTAATTTAGTAGTAATTTAAGTCGGCTTCGCTGCTGGGCTTCGCCCAGCGCTCCGCTACCCGGTGGGGGAGTGGGTTGGACGCCCACTTGTCGCGCATGTTTCGTCATCATTAAAAAGACAAGAACGAGGAGTACTCTCGTTTCTTGTTCGTTGCTCGTAAGCACTAACAACAGCATTACTAAATGAACGTGTTGAAACTCACATAATATTATTCCGCTTGGTACCAGCGTTAGCCTTATGAGTATCCATAAGTACTGTCACATTTTTAACTTGCAGATTTTTGACAGCTTTGTCTGCAAGGTCGTGTACTCGGATTGGTACACTCGCGTCCATCATTTGGACACTTGTAGCGAGAGCGGGAATCGAACCCGCAAGGCCATTTGCTGACCAAAGGATTTTAAGTCCTTCATGTTTACCAGTTTCATCATCTCGCCAACTTACTATTTAATTCACATTTGAATCTTTTGTAGGAGTAATAGCTTTAACAACTATTTGTCTATCAAGCTCAGCATCTGCTAATGTTTTAGCTATAATAGGAATCGAAACTCCATTAGCATACATAATTGTAAAATAATACGGATACAGTTTAGCGTGAGGATTAGTATCATTAGCCATAAGAACTTTACTAATAACAATAATCGGAAGAGTGTAATCATTAGCTAAAACAGTTCCAGAAGGTAGAGTGATTAAAGTCATAATATTATATTAGATTAGAATTTACATGAAAAAGAGTACCACTATTATCACAACAGAAGTACTCCGAGATGTCCATTTCAAAACATCAACATTTGGAACACAACAATCCCAATGTGAGCCGTGTGTAGGATTCGAACCTACAACCTGCTGATTACAAGTCAGCTGCTCTACCATTAAAGCTAACACGGCGTAATTATAGATAATCAGCTGGACTTACACCAGCCTAAAATACAGTTAAGTCTCGACTTATGTATCACCAAGCACACGGTCGGTTGCATTTATATCTCTGCCATGATTATCTATAATAATTGAACTATCAGGATTCGAACCTGAAATCTGAGAACCAAAATCTCATGTGTTACCATTACACCATAGTTCAAGAAAACAAGTTGTAAAAATAGTAGTTTAATACTGGATTGCCTATCGAGGATTTCTACTCATTACATATTTTATTATGATAGTGTATTTACAACTTGTTGTATTAATTTGTTACTTATTATTTTTGTGAATAATCGTTACACGATATACCGGCCGACATTTATTACGTTCATCACCATCAACTACGATAGTTTGAACATGACTGATTTTGCGACCTTTTCCCATTTTACCAACTTTATTATTTTCGTTAGCACGAGTGATAATGTAAGGCATAGTTCTTGTGTTTGTTTGTTTATTATTTATGATTCAAATATAATAATTATATATGGTATGACCAAACAAATCTTAAAATTTATTTTGCATCATCATATATAATAGTGAGTGAACCATCAGATTCCTCACGAGCTTTAACTTTATTAACAACTTGATTAATGACAATCGTTGCAATAGCCATTTTGTCTTTATCCAATGTTACAGGACAATAATCAATTAGTTTACGATAAATGTATTCAATTTGTTTCTTAAATATACTTGTAACTTCAGGTTCAAACCTATGAATATTATCGTAAGCCTTTTGATTAATAACAAATAGGATATATAACTGTTTATCATTAAAAACAAGTCTATCTTCGATTTCTTTAACAACATCCAAAACCATTTGACCAGCATCTTGCTGACTTGTTTTGAAACAATTAATATTATCACAATTAATTCTATCAAGAATTTCTCGAACGATATTATAATAATACTTGGTTGAATGTCGATAACGTTTATCAAAGATATTAACAACTTCTTCAAGAGCAAAGAACATAATATAACAATATATCATCGTCAGATTTGTCATCAGAATAATATCATTATATATGCCTCTTTTCTTAAAATCTTTTTCTTGTTCAGTAGTCATATTTGGCTAATCTGATTTTTTCGCAGCTCTAATGACTTTAATTAAGCAAATTGTTGCAACAATCATAATAAGAATGATACTTCCAGTATTCTTTTCAGTTTTATAATTATCTGCATGAATACTATTATATTCAGTAACTGTCATAGGCCTAATAGCAGATAATGACCCACCTCGTAAATGTTCCGGTTCTACACTTGGAAATACTATATCAGCACCAATACCCGCAGGAGCATTTTCGACACGAGTCATTGTTGGATTAGGGTCTTCGAACTGAATAACACAATCTTCTAAATTTGGCATAATTTACATGACATAAATAACAATTCGAGTAATATAAACTTGTCTTCCAGTAGGTTCAGTTTCAGTTTTAAGAATATATTCTTTTCGACGAACTACATATCGAACATTATTGATTTCGATATAATCGTCACGACTAACATTAATATCACCTTGTATAGGTAAATTAATAATAGTACCTTTTGTTTCAGATATAATTTCACATAACATGATTATCTGTATTGATTAGTTAAACTTATGTTCTTTAATTATTTGAGCTTTTGCTCTATCAATATTACATATTAATCAATACTCCATTGAGAATGATATTCCTCAATAGGTTCAACTGTATCAGCATCTACAAGTAAATGACTTTTGTCATCTACACTTTTAATATAATAAACTAATTTATTTTCTCTTGTTTTATTTGAATTAATAGTCATACTTTCAATAACATGTTCGTCTATAAGAGCTGCGCCTTTAATAATGTATTCAGTAACTTGCCATTTTTTATGTATTCTTTCAAGACGATAAAACATACCTAAATCTTGAAGTAGTTTAGATGTTTTATCACATAAATGCTCAAGTTTAAAATACTTAATAAGACTTGTATGAGTACTATAATAATTTAATTCTTTAAGTCTAACATGTGTGTCTAACTTAAGTATATCTAATTCTATAACATTTAAAGATGATACATTTAATAGTTTAGTTTTCATATTAGTAACAGTATTAGCGCGACAAGTGGGCGTGCAACCTCCTCTCCCACCGGGGAGCGGAGCGGCTGGGCGTAGCCCAGCTGCGTAGCCCTCTCCAGTTACAACTTATTTCTTATTAGCTTTTCTGTAAGCATCACGAAATTATCGAACAGTATCAGCAAACGATTTACGATAAATACGCCGACGTTCTTTACAATAGTAAACGACTTGTACAATACCGTTTACTTCTTTAACAGATACAATTAGTTTAGCAGTCATAACATTAGTTATTTTATGTTAATCATATATTTCCATGAAATCATCATCTGAATAATCGACCTCTTTATCACAACATTTATACGGTGGATTTTTACGATGATTACGTTCATTAATAGTACTCATACTATCTTCTAAATGTTCAATAAAGAAAGCATTAATACTAAGACAGTAATTAATATTATGTAAATTATATTTCTCACCTGTTATAAGATTTTCTTTCACATAATCATTGAAAGTAATAAATTTCTCTGTATCTTCCCAATCAGAAATAGGAATAGCATATTGAGAAACAGTAGTTTTGGCATCAGAAAACCAACGATATGCGTAACCAACAATTACATGAGTTTCGTTACGAGAACGTTCGCAAGCTATAAATTGATGTTCTTTACTATATTTTTTATCTCCATGTAAGAAGATAAAATTCTGTGCGAGAGCTTCTTTAAGATTATTCATATTTGCTTAATACTGATTATGAATCATTGTATCAATTTTACAAGTATCTTCAAGATAATCAAGATATTTATGATATGAACTTTCACTTGTAAAACGATAAGAATACTGATTATGGTCTGTTTTAATATCAACAAGATGTCCATTATCATCTAAATAAATAGACTCAATAGAATACTTATTAATATAAACATCCCCCAAGCATACAAAACCATCTTGAATATCATCATTAATAGCCTTATTAACTGCTCTATCTTTGGCCTTATTATAGGTATAAGTAATAGCGGAAATAATAAAGCAAATGATGATACAAATACAAGGAAGAAAAAACATACTGTTCGACATAATTGAATTATTGTTAAAATTTATAATGTAAAATGTGCTATAACTTGACCAATCAGTAAGAATAATAGTACGAGAGATACTATTTTAATATTTTTATTTATTGATTTGAATGTTGATAGTTCTCGTTGAAGTTTACCGATATAAGATGCTTGTCTTTCAAGTCGGTCATTTAATTCTTCATTACGAGATATGAGAGCTTGTACTTTTTCTGATATTTCACGAGTTTGTACTGTTGCTTCTTCAATAGTTTTAGATTTTCGTAAACTAAGAAGTCTTACTTCTGCATATTGAAGAATAAATTCTCGTGATGTTGTACCTAATGCAGATGTTTCTATCGAACTAAGTATATCATAAATATCTTCGATAGTTAATGTAGGAAATTTCTTATGTAATGCCATCATATCAGGCATTGTAATACTACCCATACCTGCAACGATTGTACGTTCTAATGCAGATATTTTTCGTTTAGGAGATTCTGTTGTGTTCATAGTTAATTAAATTAATGAAATAAGATATTTTGCAAGTAATACAATCCAATATCCTACGAATAAAAATATCAGAAATGATGCTTGTAGTTTTTCTGTTAGTGTAAACGCTGATTTACCATTTATGTCTGCTAATTTAACAAATAAAAAGGAAATAATAAATCCAATGATAGCACAAGTCATGATAATAAAGATGTTAAAATTAATATAATTGATAATAAAGATAAGTAATATAAAAGTAAAGAATAAATAATTACAATTAATATTACAAATTCTATTACAATTACAATGGCAATTAATAATGAAAATCGAGATGATAAAATGAATGAAAAAGATAAAGAGATAATTTAGGTAAATAATATTACAAATATAGATAGTATAAAACTTTTGTAGTTGTTATTATAAATCATATTGAAAATGTTAAATTTAATAAATAATAAAAGAATGTAGATATTAAAGTAATTTCTATTACAATTATTATAATGATTTTGATAATAACAATGATTGGAATACTATTTGCCTAAAATTATGGTAAAGGTGATAAAGAAATTATTTGTAAATTTCATATAAATTTTATAGTTAAATATAATATTAAAAAGAATGAAAGAAATAGAGAAATAATTATTATAATTATTATTGAAGATGAAAATGAAAATATTAATATCGAAATTATTATAAATGATAATGAAAAATGATTAATAACAATTATTGAAAATGATAGTATAATTAATATTGAAAATAGTAGTATAATTAATATTGAAAAATAATTAATAACAATTATGAAGAGATTATTTGCCTAAAATTGGAGATTCTGATAGTGAAAATAATAAAGATAAAAGTGGAGATAATACCTCCGCAACTAATTACGCTTTTCTTATTAAATTTTGTCTTACAATTTCATTTACTTTTTCTACATCATTTCTTACATCATTTTCTATTAAACTTTCTAATTTAATTACTCGTGTTTCAGATGTTCCTACTACTTCTTTAATTTCTCTTAATTCTCGTATTAAAATTCCAAATTCTTTTTCTCTTTCTTTTTGTAGATTTACAAAATGCGCAATAATAAATCCCGTAATTGTGATAATTAATAGCACAACATAGCACGAAATTAATATCGCTTGTGGAACAGTAAATCCTATTTTTTCTAATGATAAACCGAATATAGCTAATGATTCAATTAGAACTAATGCTATAAATCCTAACCATTTCATAATTTTAATAGTGTTGGTCGTAATGAAACTTAAAGTGTTGGTCGTAATGAAACTTGTAATTTACGAAAAGAATGACGAACATCATTACGACGTTCGTCATCCTTAACGTTACGAGTTTAGTGTGCTACCGGAAGAGAAAGCAACGTATTTCGGTCTTCCTCGTTAGCCATATTCGGAACACGTCCGAACATCAGACGGAAAGTTTCAACACGATATGCCATATCACCGGCAGCGTTTGCGGCTCCATTGATACGATTAATCGCGGCACTCTTGAAATCTGTATCTTTGTACTCCTTGCCGATAGCCTCAACTATCATTGTTCCAGTAGTACGATAAGGAACAAGTTCGCCCGCCTTATATTCCTTGCCGTCCACCGTTACGGCCTTCTTGGTCTTGTAACCCCATTCGCCCGGCTCGCCTTTCGGTATTACTCGCAATGTCATTTCGTAATACTTGGGCGGATTCGTCAGCGTGTTGAGTTCCTCAACCATATTTCCGGCGTTATCGCGTTCGGCTGTTTCCTCACTAATACAAAGGCATGAGAAACCGAACATTTTTGCCCTACTTTCTGTGATACTTAGCGGTGTATCAAGTTTCGCACCGCTTTCAGCATCGAAAGCACGAAGGAATACGACATTATCGGTATTCTCTTTACCATTAATTGCCAGCGGTTTAGTTTTACCACTAATGCGAACAACTTTAACGATTGTTTCAGTTGCTTCTTTGATTTGTTTTGCCATAGTTGAATAATGTTTAATTAGACTATTCAGGAAACATTTATTTTTTTCTTTCCTGCAATCTCAAGCGGGGGGCTTCGCAAACCCTTGAATGGACGGGGCAGTTTCATTAGGTACTTCCACAATATAAATACTTATATTATTTTTAACACTAACAAAAATACTTTTATAATCATTAATATTTTTATTATTTTTATCTTGAAAATAATCATTAAAATCATTTTGAAATTTATAACAAATACTTATATTATTTTCGATACCTGTAAAAAGACTTACAGTAATATTGTTAAAATTATCATTAAAATCTCTTTTCTTATCTTTAAGATTATCATTAAAATCCTTAAAAAATTTATCTTTATTCTTATTATTTATAAAAAGACTTATATCATTATCTATAAAATTACTCAAAATGCTTTTAATTTCATTATTAAATCTTATATTAAATTCTATAATTTTTGAATCTTCATTTTCTTTATTTTTAATTTTACTTAAAATTTCATTAGTTTCTTTATTAAAATCTCTATTATTTTCATTACCATTTTCCTTAATTTTTGAATTAATTTTTAATGTAATTTCAATATTACTTGTAATTTAACCTGTAAAATTACCTGTAAAATGACCTCTATCTTCACTAAAATCTACAATTTTTGCATCATTATTTTCCGTAATTTTTGAATGAATTTTTGAATTAATTGACCATATACCTATATATAGTAATAATATTACAAGTAATATTATTACAAATAAGGAATATATAATATATATACAAATTCCAACTCGTAATTCAGAAACTATATCAAATAATCACGTAATTAATAACGAATTTAATAACGAAAAAATTAGTTCAAAAATTAGTGATTTTAGTAGTGCAACTGGTCAAGATACTAATGTCGCCAAAATTGATTCTTTTGGTGGGAAAACTGGTGATGCAAAAAGTGGTAAACTTTGAAGAGCTTTTAATAGGGATTTTATTAGTTTTAACTTGTGTACTCCCGGTGGGAGAGTAGGTTGGACGCCCACTCGTGAGGTCTTATAATCGCTAATACTGTAATTACTATTAGACTTATTGATAATTCTGCTTCTGATAGTGATAATTTTATTAATTCAGTTTGAAATTTATTTAGATTTGCTTGCATGGGATAAGATTATATTATATATTTGTACTCGTAGTTATAATAATGTAAATCCTAAACAAAGTAAAACTATGGAAACAAAAATTGCATTTAGTCCTCGTGGTAACAAAGTTCTTCTTCGTGCAGATTTTGAAGTATCTACTCTTAATATTCTTAATAACGAGGAAATTAATAAGATTCCAGCTAAGGCTTATACTGTTATGGCTGTTGCCGAAAATGTCAAAGGTCTTAACATTGGAGATAAAGTAAAACTGGAAAACGGTTGTATTCCTACTCTTATTCAGATGCCGGGCGATACTCAAACACTTACAGCTAAACAGAAAGTTCACCGTGAAGGTAAATCTATTATTGGTGTTGGAACTGTTAAGTTTAGTGAGTTTGTTCTTGTAGATGAATATTCTATCGTAGGTGTTTGGATTGAATCTCCTACCGTTAATAATTAAACTATGCTTAATCCTTTTGTTTATGATAAGTTAGTTCCTTTCGTAGATGAACGTATTGAAAAACATCTTAAACCTTATGTTCTTCGACGACCTGCTTCTTATAAACGAAGTGTTGCGGCTTGGGAAAAGTTAAGACCTGACCAAAAGGCGAAAGTATTAGAGTTATTAGAAAGAACACAAAAGGATAGTGTTGCCAAAGCTATGATGCGAGGAGATGAAGTTGTCAGTGTTCCTCGTGTTGGTAGATTTGAATACAGTCCAGCTAAGTTCTTTAAGAAAACTCATGCTGAGGAACTTGAAGGTTTAAGTCGAGAGGAACGTAAAGCAAAGATTATTGCTTATCATATTGCTAATCGTCGTAGACGTAGAACTGCCGAAGAAGATGGGAAGAAAATGCGTTTCAGAAAAGATTTTGCCAAAGGGTAGAATACTGTACTTTAATGAAGAGGAACATAAGTACACAGATGATTTAGGTAATGGTTATATATCTGTTACTACTCTTATTGGTAAATATACGCAAGAATTTAAGAAGGAAGAAATTGCCGCAGCGTGTGAACGTATAGGTAAGAATCCTCGACATCCAAAATATCAAAAATATAAAGGTAAAACTAAGAAACAAATTCTTTGGGAATGGGAACAAGAAACTATTAAGGCTTGTGATAAAGGAACAAAGAAACATAATTACCTTGAAACTGCTATTAAGACTTGTAATGGATATAAGCTGAACGCTAATGGTTTTATCAATGATAGAATCTATACGATAGATGATATTGTTGGTAGTCATAAATACGGTAAGCTAAATCTTGAATATTTTGTTAAGACTGGTATTCGAGAAAAGTATCCTGATATATTTAGTCTGATTGCTGCTCTTGTTACGAAAGGTTATCATATCTACGCTGAGATTGGTGTTTATGATAGCCAAAATCTTGTTTCCGGTCTTATTGATATTCTCTTAATTCGTGATAAGGAATTTATTATTTTAGACTGGAAAACTAATAAAGCTCCAATTAGATTTGAAAGTGGTTATTATGATAAGAAACTTGATGGTACACTTGACCTCAATAATTTTATTTATAAAGAGGAATATTTTGGTGCACCACTTGACCACCTTGCTGATAGTATAGGTAATCACTATGCAATGCAACTTTCTACTTATGCTAATCTTGTTGAGAGTTGGGGTTATAAAAATGTAGGAATTATTCTCTGTCATATTAGAACTATTCAGAATCAATTTCAAGACGAAAATGAAGAAGATGAAGAAGTCGTAGAAATGTATGATATTCCTTATCTTAAAAATGAAGTCGGAATGATGATTGCTGATTATTCAAGTAAACATATTTATAAAACTGCTAAAACACTTTTTTAAGCTATGAAAACTATTAAGATTTATTATATAGATACTCGTGGTAAACTTGCAGTAAATCTTATTAGGATTTTTAATAGTAATTATCGTGGGCAACTATAAAATTTAGTTTGGACGATAGAAGTGTTATAAGTGATGTTACAAATGGTGTCGCCAGTGGGCGTCCAACCCACTCCCCCACCGGGTGAGGGTGCGGAGCACCCGAAAGGCCGAGCGGAGCGAGGCCCACACAAGTTACAAAAAGTATTACAAATATGAAAGCAACTAAGGAATCAAAATATAACGCATTATTTAATAAACTTATTGATGTAAATGATTTACCAAATAGACTTATTGAAATTGCGAAAGATTTAGAATATCCTATATTTAGGAAAAATGATAAATATCCTATTAATCTTAATATCTGGGGTATTCGTTCTAAAAGTACTTGTACTAAACATTATAACGATGTTATTGTAATGTTTTATGAACGAGATTTTAATATATGGGAATGTATGGTTTTCGAAGCTACTACTGACCCAAGTAATCTAAATCTTGAAACTCCTGTTAATAATAAAGGTTGTGCAGTTCTTCGAGAAGGTGTACACAAAGCTCTTTGGAAAATAGGTAAACATAAAGGACGATATAAGGCGCTTGTTCAAGCTAATCCTTGTCAAGTAATTCGTGACAATAATCGAGATGACAAAATTGATATTACCGATAATACTGACTTTGGTATGTTTGGTATTAATTTACATAGGGCGTCAAGCTGGAAAGTAAGTGATGAGATTGGTCTTTATTCTGCTGGCTGTCAAGTTATCAAAGATGTGAATCAATGGAATGACATTATTATTCCTTTGTTTGATAAGGCGATTGGTAAAGGAACTCAATCTTATGTTCTTATTAATGAAATGGATTTAGATTTGTAAGTTATGAAAGATACTGTTCGATATATATATTATATTGTTTTGATTCTTGCGATTGGTATTGGAGCTACTTATTTTGGTAGATATGTTAATCGTAAGTTTTTAGGTATTGAAAGACATGATGAAACTATTAAATCTTTAAGGGATAGTCTTAATAGTTTCATTAAGAAATATGATACGATTATTAATGAACAACAATTTGTTATTGATAGTCTTAGAGGAATTGAACAAAAAACTATTACTATTTATGAGAAAGTTGAAAGTGATTTTAATGATAGTAATATCATTAGTGATGATTCCGTTCTCCGCTATATCGCAAAAAAGATACAAGATTGATGGCGATACAGTTATTGTTTTTACTCCGAAAGAAACTCGTAAGTTAGCTATAAAACTTCTTGAAGGTGAAAAGTATGAAAAACTTTATCTTACTGCCAGTGAAATTCAAAGGGTACAAGATAGCGTTATATCCTTCCAGTCTTATCATATTGCTATTCGTGATAGTCTTTTGGTTGTTTCTTTTGGTGGCCTTGATTCACTCAATAATAAGTTAATTGATTATCAAGAAAGATATTTAGCTGAACGAAAAAAGAAACGTAGAAATGGTTGGATTGCAGCTGGTTCTATTGCTTTGAACGCTGTATTAATATTTGTATCAAGTCGATGAGTAAAATTAAAAATTATATTCCTAAGAGTTGTGTATTAGCTGGTGTTGATATTCTAACTGTTATTACAGAGAATAAACAAAACGCTGGAAATCTCGGTAAATCTTCTATTGCTAATGGTATAATTCAATTACAATCATTAGATTATGGAATTGAGATTTCTAATACACAAATGCAGAATACATATTTTCATGAACTTGTTCATCAAATGCTTAGTAGTATTGGTGAATTAGAATTAAGTGAAAATGAAAAGTTTGTTCAGAATATGGGAAATATGATATTTGAATTTCTTCGTACTGCTGATTGGATTGGGTTAGAAGAGTTCAAACATAATAAGTTTTCTGATGCAGATAGTAATGCACCTTTTATTCAAGAAGGTATTGCTAAAATAAGATAATGTATGGTACATGGATTTAAGATAGAAAATGATAAACTAATTCTTGATGTAGAAGAGATACTTCAATATCCTTTACTTCAACAGATATATGCTCGTGATGATAGTAAAGATAAATCTTTTGCAGAAAAAGAATTTAGATTTATATTATATTTATCCGATAGAAAAGGTTATGTAACGAAAGCAGGACTTACTAAAAAAGAAGCTTATGCTTATGCTAAGTCTAATGCTGGTTTAGATGAATCTTATCTACCGGATAAAGTTGTTTTATCTGCTATTGAATTTGTAAAATCAAATCTTAATATTACAGCTGTTGAAGATTTAATTAATTCTACTATTAAATCTTTGAATCTTTCAAGTAAGTTAGTTCGTACATTAACTGATGGTATAGAAGATTTAATGTCGAAAGAACTTGAAATGAAAGATTTAGCTCTTTGTGAAGATACTCTTAAACAGATTATTAAAATTGCTAATGAAATTCCTGCACGAGTTGAAAGTCTTACTGAGCTTAATGATAAGTGGGATAAGATTGAAAAAGGTGTAACGTCAATTCGTGGTGGAGCTGAATATAGAGATAGCTATGACGGAACAAATGATAGAGCATCTAATGCTCCTAACGAAACAGAAACATTATCGTAAAGACAATCGTTATGGTTATGAAACTGGTCGAAGTCCGTTTATAGATTATATACTTGAAGATAAAGAAAGTTATAAACCTTTATCTTCAAGTATTTGTCGTTTTACTGGTAAACCTTGGATTGACAGAGATAATGATTTTCTTATAGGTGAAAGTGGTGGTGTACTTATGAAAATAGACTTTGTTTTCGTAGGTACTGAAATATTTAGTCGTGTTGCAGACTTTTATGAAAAACATGGATGTTATTGTCTTGAACCTGATGATAGTCCTAATGCCATAAAGTTTTGGCAACGTGAAATGGATAGACGAGTTAAAGGTGTTCAAGCATATTGTAAATTATACATTAAAGATATTCCTGCTTATTTAGCAGCCAAATCTGATGCTGAACGTAAGTCTTTACTTCATAAAGTTCGTATAACTGGCGACCATTATAATTATCTCAATTATGGTCGTATCGAACGTGCTCCTAATGAAAAGGAACGTAAACAGTTAGATAAAGAGGGAAGATTTAAGGTTAATACTGTTGAAGGCTTTCCTCGATTTTGGGATGGAGATTATTGGAACTTTAAGATTGACGAGCTGATTGCTAACAATAGTTGTAACTTATGTAAGGCAAAAGCTCGTCGTAAAGGTTTTTCATATAAACGTGGTAGTCAAGCAGCTAATACTATTAACGCAAATAAGAATGTAACCGTTACACTTGCTGCTGACCAAATGGATTACTTAACTGAAAAAGGTGCTACATCTTATATGGTTAAAGTTAATCTTGATTGGTATGAAGATAAAACTTATTGGCGAAGAGGTTATCTAAGTGAGAACTTTGATAAAGGTATTGAACTTGGATATAAGAAATCAAAAGAAGGTCAAAAGGCTTTCGGATTTCGTAGTAAACTTTTAAGTGTTGCTATTGGTAAAAATGAAAGTGCCGCAGTAGGTAAGAAAGCTATTGAAACTGATTTTGAGGAAGCAGGTAAATGTTTTGGGGAAAATACTGGTTTTATAATGTCTGATGGACAAATTAAATTTGTTCAAGATATTAAAGTAGGTGATAAACTTATGGGACCTGACGGAAATCCTCGTACAGTATTAGCTACTATAAATGGTGAAGATGATTTATACGAAGTTACTCCTTTAAATGGTGAATCTCATGTTGTAAATAGTAAGCATGATATTTATATGATTTATAGGAAAAGTTATGGTAATATATGTAAACCGATTACTATGACTGCTCCAGATTATATAAATATGATTAAAGAACATCCTCGCTGGAAAGATAATCATGCTCTTATAAAAACATGTATTGATTTTGATAAAAAGAATGTTAAAATTGAACCTTATGTTTTTGGATTATGGATTGGTGATGGAGATAAAGATACATGTAGATTTACCAATGAAGATAGTGAAGTAATTGATTATTTAAAAGAATATTCAAAAAATAATAATCTTGATTATTCGATTGCAGATACTAATTCTAATGCTAAAAGAATTACATTAGTAAAATGTGAAGATGCTTCGGATAATTGGTTTAGACAAGAACTTTTTAATATGGGAGTTCTTCATAATAAATATATTCCAAAAGAGTACATTTATACTGATAAACAAAGTAGATTAGAATTTTTAGCTGGTATTATTGACACTGATGGTTCTTATAATTCTAAAAAACATAATTTTGAAATAGCTCAAAAAGACCCTGCAATTGTTTATGATATTGTTTATATTTGTAGAAGTCTTGGATTGAAAACCACTGTTTCAGAAAAGATTATAAGAGGTGTTACTTATTATAGAATTTTTATTTTATCTGGTTGTCATTTAATTCCTACTAAAATAAATCGTAAAAAAGCAGAAAATTATATTTCATTACAAAAGAATGTATTGGAAACTCGATTTGATATTAAACCTATTGGTCGAGGTAGATATTATGGATTTGAAGTAGATGGTGATAATCTTGTATTATTAGAAGATTTTACTATTACTCATAACTGTCCTAATCTTCAAAAGGCATTAGATGTTATGATGTCTAATAGTGAATCAGGTGCAATGCGAATTGGTACTATTCGTGTATATGGTACGGGTGGTACAAAAGGTGCTAACTGGGAAGCTTTCAGTAATTGTTTTTATAATCCCGGAAAGAATGATATGCTTCCTATGGAAAATATCTGGGATGCTAATAGTAGACATGCTGTTTGTGGTTTCTTTTTTCCGCAGATATGGGATTATGAACCTTTTATAGAAGATGGTAATTCTTTACTGTTTGCTTCTTGGAAGGATGATTATGATAAGAAACGTGGTGCAGAAAAAGAGAAAGATGCTGGTGAATATAATATTTATGTAGGTCAACGTGCTAACAGTCCTAATGAGGCATTTACGAACACACAAGAGAACATTTTTCACAGTCCGGAACTTACTAATCATATTAACGCTATTAAATATGATAAGTCTAATCATTTTTATGAAGATGGTTGGTATATACTTGATGATGGACGTGTTAGATTTATTACTAAACAGGAATGTATTGAACGAACTATATTTGGTTCCGATAGATTCCATGAATATATAACTGATGTACCTCATAATTCAAAGACTGATGTTCATGGTTGTATAAGAGAATTTTATTCTCCTATTCCAAATGATGGTAGTCTTTATTTTATTTCTTATGACCCATATCGTGTAGATAAAAATAAAGAAGAAGTTAGTACAAAAAATTCACTTGCAAGTTTTCAAGTGTGGATGCGTACTAACAGCAAAACTCCTTACATGGGTAAACGACTTGTTGCTTCTTATTGTGGTCGTCTTGATACTATGGAAGCTGTCGATAAACTTGTTCTTTATGCTTGTTTACGTTGGAATTGTAAAGTTCTTTATGAGGCTGGTACTGGTGAACTTGTTACTAATTTCAAGAAATGGGGTTATAGAGATAAGTTATTAAAAGACCCAAGTAGTTATATTAATCGTAGTGTTGATGGCCCTCGTATTACAGGTTATGGTATTGTCATTGGTGATGGCGATATTAAGTTGGAAGGTATGCGTATGGTGCGGGATTTCTTATACGAAATTGTCGGAAAAACGTCCGACGATACACCAATATATAGATTTAATCAAATTTATGATATAAGTTTCTTATTAGAGTTGGATAGATTTATATTTGGACGTAATGCAGACCGATTAAGTTCGGCTATCGTTGCAATGTTTGAATTTCGTAAAGATTCTCTTTTACTTGAACGAGAAGCTAACTCGAAAAGTAAAACTAATAACACTGGTCGTAAAGTTAATAGATTCCTAAAATGAGTGAACGTGATTTAAGAGCAACTCCACTTGTTATGCCTGACCAGCGTGCAAGTACTGCTACAAAACAAACGAAAGCTTGGTACATTCCTAATTGTAATTATTGGATTAATCTTGCTATTGGTCAGAATGATAAAACTGTTACGCAGAAATTTCTTGATGCTGCTAATGGTTTAGTAGACCCTAAAACTTATGAATATGTTCTTCGGAATTATATTGATAAGGTTGGTGAGAAAGCTGTCATGTATGGTGAGATACGTGATGTAGATTTTCTCACTCCTATTAAAGAACGATATATGGGAGAATTTATTAATATGTTCTCTAATTATCAAGTATTTAATAATGACCCTTCTGTAACTCTTGCTCGCAATAAAGTTCTTGCTGATAAAGTAATGGCTTATTGTAATCAAGAAATTATTAATCGTCTTAATGAAGCAGGATTTAATACTGGTCAAAAGACAATTAAGCAAGGTGAACTTAACGATATTATTGAGGAAGTTCTTAACGATTGGATTGATGATGTAACTATTACAACTCAAAAGCGTCTTGAACTTATCAATACTATTGTTGAAGCAAAAGACAAATATCAACAATGCTATTTCTATTGGTGGGCTTGTGAAGAGGTTTATACTTATCGAGAAGTTTATAAAGGTGATGTTTATCTTCAAGTAATATCTCCTCTCGAATATTATCGTATTGAAAGTGGTCAACGATATATCGAAGATGATGATGCAGGACTTCGTGTTTATCGAATGACTATTCCACAAATCATTGATAGATTCCGTGATGAACTTACAGATGCAGAGATGAATTATCTTAAAGATATTTATACTGTATCTCCTAAATATGATGCTCCCGATGGTATAGTTCAAATCTTCAATAAAACAGATTTTGCTGAACGTAAAGCTATCTTACATACTAACGCAGAAGCACTTCGTAGTGAAGCTCGATTATATGGTAAAGAAATTGATATTTATCATTATGTTTGGAAAACTGAAATTAAACAAGGTATTCTTAAACATCGAGATTTATTAGGAAATATCGTTGAAAGTGTTGTAGACGAAAATTATGAATTTGATACTTCCGCTGGTGATATTGAAATTGAATGGGAATGGATAAATCAAGTTTGGGAAGGTTGGCGTATAGGTGGTTGTCATAGTGGTATTTATATTAAGCCGCGACCTATCGAAGTTCAACGTGAAAGATTTAACAATTATAGTGATTGTAAATTACCTTATAATGGTATTGTAGGTTTACATAAAGATAATCTTCGTAATCCTATTCCTTTCCGTGTTTTACCTTATCTTGCTCTTTATCGTATTTATACTTTACAACAAGAACGTGCAGTAGCTAAGTTTAAGTCTTGGCTATTATTCCCTGAAAGTATTCTCGCTGATAGTAGTGACATGACTACCGAGGAACGTCTTGCTGTTGCGAATAAAGATAGTTTCTTACCGTTTGATGATTCTGATGCACAACCTAATGCTTTACAATCTATTCGAGAAGTAGCTACAAGTGCTATTACGAATTATATTCAAATGCTTGATAATCTTAAGCAAGGTTTGAAAGCAGAAGCTTGGGAAGCAGCTAATATGAATAATGCTCGCTTTGGTGATGCTAAAGATTATGCAGGTAAGGCTGTTAATGAATCGAATTATTCTCAAGCAATGACCGGAAGTGTTTGGAGTCTTGAATGTTTTAATCTCTTCCGTGAACGTGATTATGTTGCAAATATTGATTACAGTAAGTTTGCTTGGATTGACGGTAAACGAGGTTCTTATGTAGACCCGACAACTAATAAAGTTGTTGTAGTTGATATTGATGGTTCTTCTGATTTCTCTGGTAATATTGGAATTTATATTCGTAATAATGCCGATGTTCAGAATAAGCTGAATATGATGAAAGAACTTGCTTTTAGCGCAGGTCAGAATGACCAACTGGAAGTTGCTATTGAAGCTATTGAAAATAATAATATTACTTCTATTGCTAAGAATATTAAGAAAGCTATTCAAGCTCGTCGAGATTATGAACTTCAAATGCAACAAGTTCAACAACAAGCTCAAGCAGAAGTTGAACAAATTGTTAGTCAGCGTGAAGCAGCTAAACAAGAATTTGAAGCTCAACAAAATGCTCTTGATAGAGAACATGATGTTAATCTTGAGATTCTTAAACAAGAAGGTGAAAAAGAGATTTGGAATATGCGACTTAAAGTCGATACCAATGGAAATGGTAATATAGATAAAGATGAAGCTATGGCTGCTCAATCTGGTTACACTGCTTCTGATGTTAATAGAATAAAGTTACAAAAAGAGTTAAAGCAATGATGACCGAGAATTATCGACGGCGAGCAAGAGAACCTGCAAGATAATACTACTATAATTATTGATAATATATTATATATAGTATATCTTTGTTCATGTAATAATATTCAACTATAAATAAATACTAATATGGCTGTTGAAAAAGTTGTTATACCTGATGATGAAACTCAGGAGCAAAAACAAGAACGTCTTCGTAAAGAATTAGAAGAACGTAAAGCTAAGGAAGCTAAAGAAGCTCAAGAAGCTGAAGAACGACGTAAAGCTGAAGAGGAAGCTGCTCGTAAGAAAGCTGAAGAAGAAGGTGATAAGGGTGGTTCTACTGGTAATGGCGAAGAAAAAACTGAACCGGAACAAGTAGAAATTGATGGTACTCTTTACACACTTGATGATAACGGAAACGCCGTAGATGATAACGGTGAAATTAAGTTTACAAAAGAACAGATTGATGCAATGTCTGATGAAGGTGCTAATGAATTAGACGGTGATTATATCGAAGCTATTTCAAAAGCCAGTGGCATTGTTATTAAAGATGAGAAAGGTGAACCTGTTAAGTTTGAACCTACGATTGAGGGTTTTGCTAAACGTGAAGCTGCTGTAAAAGCTCTTGGTGAACGAGAGGGTTTTGCAAAAGGTTTTAATGAGTTTTTAGCTAACAATCCTGATATTGCAGCTCTTGTTGAATATAAGAGTAAGTTCGGTACAATCGAAGGTTATTCGGCAAATGTAGATTATAGCAAAGTTGAAATCAAAGATGATGATAACTTACTTGCTGATTTAATCTATAAAGCTGAAATTCAAAAAGGTACTTCCCCGGAACGTGCCAAACGAATTGTTGAGTTTGCAAAAGCAAATAATACTCTTAAAGATGATGCAACTGAAAGTCTTAACTGGTTGCGTAAAACTCAAGAGAGTGAGATTAAAGCAATTCGTGAACGTGAGGCCAAAGAAATGCAGGCTGAACTTGAAAAGGAAATTAAATACTTTGGTGTTTCTTATGAAGATGACGGTACTGTCAAAGTTCATAATGCACCGGGTAGTCTTTATGATTTAATTGTTGTTAAAGGTCAGATTGGAGAATACGCTCTTC
>ENA-OOPY01000004-OOPY01000004.1-human-gut-metagenome-genome-assembly--contig:-NODE-4-length-68162-cov-5.200508_pt1 | contig 68162 bp, 64 predicted proteins | sample MGYA00241084_ERZ501153 | MGnify/ENA primary metagenome ERZ501153 (study PRJEB25962, sample SAMEA2042436) | human gut metagenome | biome: human gut; feature: human-associated habitat; material: faeces...
CCTCTTGGGCAAACACTCTGGGAAGATAGATATTATCCTTCACAGAAACGATTGCTCCATTCAGGATCATTTCCTGCATCATATCCCTGACTTCCTGCTGATGCAGGCGAAGCTCCGGTACAGGTATCTTCTCATTGAGCAGCTTCAGCGCTGATTTCTCCAGTTCTTCAGAACTGATGTACAGATGGCCTCGTTTACTCTTGCCTTCATCTAACGCACAAAAGACAGCCCCTTTGATACGCATAGGGTCATGGAGATCACCCCCGCTCTTTTGTACGATTGCATCTACCCGCCGAAATCCAAAGCCGGAGATCTGGCAAAGCTCAAATGGGCTCTTTTCCAAAATCTCTACGCTGGTTGGGCCGAAATATTGATATATTTTCAATGCTGTCTTGGGAGTAATCTTAAATGGCGCCAGCAAAGTCATAATTCCTTGGAGCATACGGTTTTCTGCATAAGAGGCTCTGATGTCCTCCAATTTATTTTCCGTAATACCCCGGATCTCCAACAGCCGCTCCGGCTGGTGTTCCAGAATATCCAGTGTGGCCACACCGAACCGCTCCACAATGTCTGCGGCAGTTTTAGGACCAATCCCTTTGATAAGCCCGGAGGCAAGATAGCCCTCTACGCCGTTTTTTGTTCTGGGCACAATTTCACGCCACTGCTCCACCTGGAGTTGGACACCATACTTGCCCTTTGTCCATTCACCATCCAGTTCCAGCTCTACCGCATCTGTCCGTGGAATCTCATACCCCACAGCTGTAAAGCGGATCAAATGGTCTTTGTACCGTCTGTTTGACCTGGCCTCGGCAGGCACGCTCTGGTCTGCGGTCTTTACACTGACGATACAAAACTTATTGGCAGGATTATAAAAAATCGTCCCGTCGTAGGTTCCAATACAATTCATCCTTTTTTCACCTCACTAAGCGGCCTCCATAATTGAGGCTCTAACGCTGAACCGTCTGGATTCGGATACTGTAACAAACTGCTCGTAAATATCCGGATGCTCCAGTTTCAACCGAAGCAGGTTATCCTTGTCGATGATGGACTTGCGAACAGGGGTATAGGTAACCGTATAGTTCACGCCCTCCTGCTCACAGATCGCAGTACAGCTGGTACCCATTTCCGCAATCAACAGGGCCTTCAGACGCTGAATATCCTTGTCGATTTCTTTGGAGTACACCTCTGCATTTTTCTTTTCATCCAGAAGACGCAAATACTGCATGAGTTTTGCAGTCATATCCAGGTCGAGTGCAACGGCCGGAGCATTTTTATCTGCCGGACCAAAGTGTTTGCGTGCGCTCTCAATGATCAAGGCCCCACTTTCTGTATAGGGCGGCGGCACATGGCGCTGCACATGGTTTTCCCAGAAATACTGCTCCAAAAAGACCATCTCAGCCTCGTACTCGAAATCACGTTTGACCTCCCGGATAATAACTTCTTCCTCGTTGTTACCATACAGGCAGCAAAAGAAACATCGGTCAAGATCCGTTACCGCCATATAATGACGCCCCTGAGATTCATAGTAGACTGGAACCGTCTCCTTCCCATTCATCCACCAGTTATCTCTGGCATTATAGTTTGTGGTCTTGATCTCAAGGATTGCTGTGGTGCCATCCGGCAGTTCCACAAAGTAGTCCACATCAGCCAGCATCCAAGGATACTGTGGGTGCTGGAACATCTTTTTGATCTGGTAGACCCGATATCCAGTTTTCCGCTCGAATATCTTTGCTACCAGAGGCTCCAGCAAATGCCCCATTTCCATGGCAACCCAGTTGCCCTCATCATCTTCCACTGACGCTATGTTCAGTTTGTCGTAGTACAGATCCCTGGCTGTCCGGAATGGAGAAGTGCCAAAAATCGCCGATACATCGCTGCCGCCGATTCCACGGCGCCGGTAATCCAGCCAGTCTTCTTCTGAAAGATCTGCCGTTTCTACCAGCACCAGCGGTTCATACCGCTTTCGTTCAGCACTATTGCTGCCAGACATATCAAATCCCCCTTCGTGATCTTCGGGGCAAAATAACCGCCCTCGTCATTGGTGCAACATTTCGTAGCCGGAGCGAAGATACTGCCTGTCTCTTCATCTTCCAGTCCGTGGAGTGTGCCGACTTGACCCGCCGACCATTCTGCTTTCTTTTCTGCTTCACATTCATGTACATGACCTGCCTTTCTCAGTTTTGATTTATCCTTAAAGCCCTTTCAGGCTTACAGGCAATAAAAAAGCGAGAATGACAGACGGCATAAAGCCTGGTGTCCATAGTTGCCTATGAACCGGTGTCATTCTCGCAATGGTGGGTAAATCCCGTAAAATAAAAAAGCCAGTAATATACCGGCCTGAAAAGGCGCAGTGATACTACTGACACAAGTACAAACTTAACAGCGTGTGCAATGCAGTCATTACTCCGCAACACAAGCCCTAAAGCCTGTGTACCCTGACGGGCAACGCACAAAAATCAATTACATTGCAATTTTAACACAATATATAGTGTTTGTCAATTCCAACATTCTATATATTGATTTTTGGATTTTCTTTAAATTTTCTTTCCTCTTTGCAGAAGTTCTTTCTTCCCAGCCTATTTATAGGATGTATCGGATCATTTGGTAATACCGGATGATCCCTACGCTCTTTTAGTACCTTGACAAGTTCATAACCTCTATGGGGAGTTATACAGGAATTCTGGACAGTGTGCGATGACCACAGAAGCGCGCCCATAATCGAAATGCTGCACAGCAGCAGCCTGAAATACACGGCAGAACCGTTCTGGCGTAGGAAATGGCCCCATTAGAGTTCTTTTGTTTTTCAATACCTCCTGACCTCAAGACCGTTTTCATTGTTTTTGTTGAAAACCTTCTTCTACAAATCGTAAGGGATCATTGTAATCGAAAAAAGGAGGACGATTATGGAGAAAAGAAAACCGAATGACCTACCGCCGGAGCAGTGCTTGGCTGTTGATACCGATACCCTTTGCAAACTGTTGTGCTGTGGAAGACACACTGCGGTACAGATTGGGGATCTTGCCAATGCACGCATTACCATGAACACCCGTGTCCTATGGAGTGTCCAGCGTATCAAAGAATATCTTTATGATATTTCCGGCTAAATAACCATGCCAGTAAGGCGCACTACACTTTTATAATCAGGAGGTACCAGTAATGGCAAAAGTGAGAAAAGACAACAAAGGACGAAATCTTCGGCCCGGAGAAACACAACGGGCAGATGGCAGCTATATGTATGTCTACAAATTAGGCACTAAAAAGAAATATCTTTACGACTCCGATCTCGCAAGTCTTCGTGTCAAAGAAAAGCAGATCAACAAAGATAAGGATGATGGCATCCGTACTCAGGAAGCCATGAAGCTTACCCTGAATGATATGTTCAAGGTCTACATGAATAACAACATCAAACTGAAGCCCTCCACCAGAGCAAATTATCTTTACCTGTGGGACTTCTATGTGAAAGAAGAGCCTTTCGCTAACATGCCTCTGCCACAAATCCACAGAAGTGATATTCTCGCGTTTTATACCAAACTGCTGAAACACGGTTTTGCTATCAACTCACTGGAGAGCATCAACACCATTGTTCACCCTACGCTTGAAATGGCCGTGGACGACGATTACATCCGCAAAAATCCCAGCAAGGGCATTTACCGCAAGCTCAAGACGGACGGCAGCGCTCCAAAGCCTAAACGGCGGATCGCACTCACTAAAACGCAACAGCAGAATTTCCTGCGTTTTATTGCCAAGTCCCCTACATACAGCCATTGGCTCCCCATCATGACTGTGCTCCTTGGAACAGGAATGCGTGTAGCAGAATGTACCGGCATTACCAAAAGCGATATTAACTTGAGCGAAAACACAATCTCGGTCAACCACAACTTAATCTACCGGGTCATTGACGGAAAAGCCGGATTTCACATTACCACTCCCAAAACTGAGAGCGGTACACGAATTATCCCTATCCTCTATCCAGAGGTGGCCGAGCAGCTTCGCCTCCAGATTGAAACCATCGACGCATTGTATCCAGACGATCAACTGGTGTTAGGAGGAGTTCACGGTTTTGTTTTCCGCAACCGAACCGGCTCATTCATGAGCGCCCACAATATCAATCGGGCGATTGAGAGAATCAGCGTAACTTACAACATGGAGGAAATGGATCAGGCTGAACTGGAAGACCGTGAACCGGATCTGCTCCCTCATTTTAGTGTTCACAACTTGCGGCACACCTTCTGTACCCGGCTCTGCGAAAGCACCAACGATGTTAAATTCATTCAGCAAGTCATGGGGCATGCCGATTTCTCTACTACAATGGACATCTACACCCATATCACACAAGAGAATATGCAGGAGAAGGCAAAAAACATTAGTGTGAACATGAAGCTGATGTAAAAAGAAAGGCGAATCTGCATTTTATAAGCAGATCCGCCTTTCATATTGCTTCATCCGGTTTCGTAGGGTCTCGCGCAAAAGTTGTAGAAAAGTTGTAGTAACGCGATTTTTTGTAGTAAATGACCTCTTTAGTACAGCTTTGCTCCTGCCGGAATACTGTCATCCAGCATCAAAAGATTTAAGCCTTCCCGTCCGTCATACTCGTACACTGCGGAAATCAGCATACCCTCGGAATCAATACCCATCATCTTTCTCGGCGGCAGGTTTGTGATTGCCACACAGGTCTTACCAACCAGCTCTTCCGGCTCGTAATACTCGTGAATACCGCTTAAAATGGTGCGTTTCCGGTCTGTTCCGTCATTCAGTGTGAATTTCAGGAGCTTCTTGGACTTCGGCACTGCCTCACAGGCTTCGATCTTAACCACTCTGAAATCAGACTTGCTGAATGTCTCAAAGTCTACATCATCTGCAAACAAAGGCTCGATTTTCACCTTGGAAAGATCAATCTGTACGCTTGGCGCGGACACGGTTGCAGCCTCTGCAGAACCATTTACCGCTGCTTTTTCGGCTTTGTTTTCAGCCCGCTTTGGTTCCAGGGTCTTCATTGGCGGGAGCTTTTTTGTGGTTCTTTCATACTCGACCAAGCTGGTGTTAATACTATTAAATTCTCCATATTCCAATTATCCCCCATACTTCATATTTTTGCTCTACTTTGAGTCACTTTGCGGGCAAATGATGTAAAATATGATGTAAATGATGTAGGGCGATAGTAGTATATGCAAGAGCATAGTCATATACAAGAAATTATAACTTCTCTTATTTACAATGTCAATCCACATCAAAGTAACGCAGCCTTATCTTTTCCTGCTTCAGAACAAGAAAAAAGAACACACAACACTCTGTATGTTCTCTCTCCGTATGTGAAGTCCAATATTATACTATGAAGTAGCTATCCAATCCTTTGAACTCTGCCGCTTTCATTTCCTTTGTAACATCAGCATAGATGTTCAGTGTGGTTGAAATGTCTGAATGTCCAAGTGCGTCTTGAATAACCTTTATATTTACTCCAGCTTCACACATTCTTGTTGTAAATGTATGTCTAAGCGAGTGACAGCTAAAATGAGGAAGTAACACATCAGGTTCATCACTGTGCAAAAACTGCTCATCATTGCAATCACGGATAATTCTTCGGATTGCTTTGTTGAGTGTGGCTTGGTGCTGTGCCTGACCAAAACGATTGATGAAAATAAAATCTGTATATCCGTCAATCGTGACCTCGCAATGAAGTCCTAAATCTTCCTGCTTCTGTTTCTCCTGTTCAAATGCTTCTCTCACAAAACCAAGCATTGGAACCTGCCTCATACTCGCCGGAGTCTTCGTTGTATTTACATTGAAATAACAGCCGCTTTTACTTCCCTTAGTCCTATGGTCATAATATACAAGAGTATGATTAACATCAATCATTCCACTTTCCATATCAATATCACACCATCTCAATCCAGTTACTTCCCCCACACGAAGTCCAGTTCCTATCATTACTGCAAAGACCGGATACCAGTGTTCATATACAGGGTGGGTTTTCAGGAAATTCAGAAATAGCTCCTGCTCCGGTTTCGTCAACGCTCTACGCTTTTCCGACTGAAAACAATGTGCTTTTTTCAATTCTCTCAACACATTATCTGACGGGTTATTTCTGATAAAGTCATCATCGACAGCAATCTGTAAAACCTGATGAAGAACCGTATGTATATTATCAATCGTTGAAGGCTTCAAATTTCTTTCATCAACAAGATAATTGTAGTATTTCTTAATATCCGATTTCTTCAGCGTTGATATTCTTTTACTTCCAATCACTGGTCGCACAAAGGTATTGTACATATATTTGTAATTTTCAAAGGTATTATTCTTCAGCCCTCTTTTCATATTTGCCCAAAGGTCAAATAATTCATCAATGGTTGTGTATCGTGCTTCAGTCTTAATACCATCACATTTATCTTTCTGAATACGCTTCTCTTTTTCTCTCAAATCATCTAAAGTTCTTGCGTAAACAAATCTTCTTTTCATCTGGCTGTCCTGCCAGCTAAATTGATAAGTACCGTCTTTTCTCTGAACCTCTCCGGTTTTCAGAACAACCCTTGATTTATCTTTTCTTTTTGTCGCCATTGTATCCTCCTAAATTCTAAACTGCTTATCTATATATTTGTCCAGTCGTTCCCTCACAATATGAATTTTATTGCCTATCCATATTGCAAAGGGACAACCTGCTTGATTAGACAACTCACGCAACTTCGTTCTTCCTATACCGGAATATGCTGCGGCTTCTTCGATTGTCAGCCACTTTCTTTCCCATATCGGTTCTTCAGCATTGCTTATGAGTTTTTCCTGATATGTTCTTACTTCGGCAAGTAAGCGTTCATCATCATTCAAGGAAAGTAAGTTTTTCAATGTATTCATCAAAAATCCTCCTCTTAATCATTCGACGATTTCCTATATGAAGAACAAATGGGCATTCTTCTTGGCTTGTTAGTTTTCTCAGTCTTTCTCTACCTATGCCAGAATATTCAACTGCTTCATCAATCGTCAAATTAGACTTATGCCATATCGGCACATCATATTTTTTTCGGATAATCTTTTCTGTATCTGCCATTACGGAAGCACCTCCTTGTTTTTTTCTGCCCTTATGATAATTAAAAAATGGTGATGAGCCTATTATGCGAACCGACCCATCGCACATTTTACAAATCAGCTATATCGAATACGCATTATCAAGATATTCGTCCAGTTTTCTTCTTTTAATCAGTCGCTTACTTCCATTCCAAAGAACAAAAGGGCAAAACTCCGAGTCGGACATTTCTCTTAATTTTCTTGAGCCAATACCACAATAAGCTGCGGCTTCTTCTACTGTAAGATTGGACTTCTTCCAGATAGGAATAATGATTTTATTTTCTGTCATTGCTTCCCCTCTTTTCTTTCTTTGATGAATATCTGTCGGTAACAACATAATCCCAACCATCTCCATCACACTTATCACATCTGTCTTTTCGCTTTGCAAATGGGTCAAGTCGCCTTACAATATAGTCCGGATTGTGGATGTAATCATTCAGGCACTTCGGGCATAGACAACGAATATTTTCTTTCCCCTCCGGCTTGTAAACCCAAAGTCCAAAAGTCTTTTTCAAAGTTGCGTTTATCTGCCTGAAAAGTTTATCGTCATCTACCGTACCTATGTATTCACGCAAATCCTCTCTATTGACTGTCCGTATCTGCTCCAGAAGAACCATTGACGGTTTCTTCAGTCCAAACTCCTCGCCAAGAATAATGTGCGATGGCAAATATCTTTTCTTGATTACACTTGTAACCGCTGCAACAATAATCGTTGGAGCATTCTGGTTATAATCGTCTGCCTGAACGACAAGCACCGGACGCTCTCCGCTTTGTACTGAACCACTGTTATCTCCAAAGTCATAGTAGAATAAATCCCCACGACAAATCATTTTTTCTTTCATATACATAACCTCACAAGAATCAAATTTTTAAAGTGTCATTCGTATCCGGAATGAAATAACCCCTTCACTCATTTGGACAAAGGGTGCTGAAATGCACACCCAAAATCAGAGATTTTCATAAAATTTGATAAAGTTTTTCTTTGCCGCTGCAATAGACTTATCTACGGAGCTGTAATATACGCCCTCCTGCTTTGCAATCACTCTGGAACTCAGACCGCAGCACACATTCTTCATAAGACGTTCCCTTTGAAGTGGCTGCAACATTGAAAGTGCTATTCTTGCTTTTCTAATTTCACACTGACGCAATTCTTCTCTTTCCAGTTCAAGCCTTTCTTCTTCTGCTCTTTCAAACGGGTCGTCAAACATAATGGCAAGTTCTTTATGGAACTGTGATGACATTTCATCGTCATATCCATAGCAGTCAAGTGTGCGACTGCTTCTCTTTGCATACTTGTCCTCATTTCGGTTTGCATCATCAATTACCTCTCCCTGTGCAATGGAAAGATGAACAAACGGAGAATATCTTTCTATAACAAAGGGATACTTCTCCCAAAGCTCTTTTACAGACAATTCCGTAATAATAGCCCATTTCTCATCTCCGGTATAACCGTTATATTCGTATTTAAGATTTATCAGTTTACAATCCTTTGCAAATAATTCTTCTTGTTCTGCTAATGTAAGTTTGTTTGTCATTTTCGTAATCTCCTTTGAATTTTGAAAAATTGATAAGTTTCAAAATTCGGAGATTACGGGTACTCAGCTATCTGGCACTGCCATGCGTTATAAAACATAAAAGTCCTTTCCCAAGTAAGGGAAAAGACCTAATACTGCACGAAGCATAATCGAATAAAACAGCAACAAAAAAGCACCGTCGAATCTGGACAGCAAAGAATACTTCTATTCTTCACTTATCCGGCTTCGTACGGTGCTTGGTAGTTTAGCAAATAAATTGCTTATCTCCGCTTACTCGATTAGAAATCGTTTCGATATTTACTTGTAATCTTCATCGCCTGCAATTCCTGCCATATCCGTTCCTACGGATTCTTCGGAAGTAAGCGAGATTTAAGATGTGGACATTCTTGCATTTCTGACACTTCACACTCAAATGTCCGGTTGCGTCTGAAAAAACTCTCTGTATCCTGAACCCACAAATCGGGCAGAGAATATCACGCTCTTTCAGGCTTTCTGCTTCTACTCTTGACAGAAGCAATCTCTTTTGTATTTCAGGTGCTACCTGAGTCTGTAACCTCATTGCGAAACACCTCCCAGATTTAATTCGTTGGAAATGTATTCAAGGATATTGTGATACTCAAATAGCCCCATATCTCTCAATCTGATAACCAAGGCTGTATAAGATACTCCGATATAAGCTGCCATTCTGCGGATAACTGCTTTATCCTTTGAAGTAATGGTATTATCGCCATAAACTCTTATCGGATTTGACTGATTATATTTCGCCAAGGCATTTTCAATAATTCTTCTCGGCATAAGAAGCGAAGCTCCCATTGTATCTGCCTGCCACTCAACAGACGCAAACATCTGAGCCAGTTCCTCTTTGGAATAACTACGCTCACTGTCATACTCTGCATGAAAGCGTCCTTCACTCGGCATTGCATACATCTTACTCAAGATATGATGTGACGCTTCGTGTGCCATTGTAAATCTGCGACGTCCCTGCTCCTTTTCAGCAAGAAGAAATTTATCAAGTACGATGGTATCTTTCGGGAAAACAAAGGGAATAATTTTTCCGTCCTGATGTACCAGCAGTGGTGTTGCTCCATCTGCCAGAAAACCAATCCTGCCTGCATCATCTTCTGCGAAAGAAGCGTATTCAATTCGTAACATAAGAAATTCTGTAATGAAATGTTCTATGTCGATGGATTGAATCACTCGATTGCTAAACTTATTAGCATAAGCTGTTATCAAGCCTTCGCTGATTTCTTCCAACTCGGCTCTTGACATATAAATACTCAAGTTGTGTCCACCTCCGACTCCACCTTGTCCGGCGGTGCAACTCCTCCGGCAAAGTTCTGTTGTATTTCCGCACTATCCAAATTGATTAGATAGCGAATTCCTTCAAGTTTTCTCATTCGTCTGTCCTCTGCTATAGTTCTTTGATGATGTGACAAGCCACACCCTGAATGCAGCACTCATCTACAATGATGTCTTTCATCTTCTTATTTTCCGGATGGAGAATGATTTTCTTATTCTCATCATCTCTGAAGTAACGTTTCAATGTATTCTGATTATCCACAAGGGCAACTACTATATCGCCCTCATTGGCTTCTACCTGCTTTTTGACAACCACAAGGTCGCCGTCATCAATCCCTGCTTCAATCATAGACTGACCGCTTGCTCTTAATATAAAGAAATCTCCTTTGCCGAAAATAGCAGTAGGAAGTGATACATATTCTTCAATATTTTCTTCCTCATACTGAGGACTGCCACAAGGAATTGAACCTACAATCGGCGTCTGTGTCTGTTCGCCACTGTACTTACGGGTCACATTGGTACGAATCTCCTGCCCGTCATATTCAATCATATTCTTCTCAGCCATCTCTACCAAGTATTTATATGCTGTACCTCTGGCAATGCCAACAGCTTCCGCAATCTTTGTAGTCGATGGGGATTGTCTGTTTTGCAGGTAATAATCCTCGATATACTTTTTTATCTCACTCATAAGTTCAGGACTCTTGCTTCTCATACCTGCACCTCGCTTTCTTTTCTATCGGAAGCAGTTTGCTTTCGATAGTTTTATTATACCTGATACGAAAAATTTTTCAAGTAGGTTTTTCGCAAAAGAAAAGAGGTGTCGCAATTTGCTAACACCTCAAAATTTCTTTGCTTGCACTGAAATCATTAACTCCAATGGCTTACTATTTTTCTCTATCCTCATCTTTTCTTATACAATACAAGTTCCGGATTCTTACCGTCTTCTTCATAAGTGCAAATAAGAATAAAATCCATATCTGCAACAACGCCGAAACATCTATCGCCGCCGTATTCACATTCAAGCTGATTGCCCAGATATGTCTTTGCCTCATTCAAAAACTTAGCCGCTTGCCCATTCGGAAGCCGGTACTCAAGATTCACATACTTTCCCACAAGGGTATTCAGTTTTTCTACCTTTGGCATTCCGTCAACATTCAATTCGTTAATTTCATTGATTAACTTTTTCTTGAATTCTTCAAACTGACCGTTATCACTAAGCTCATCATATTTCTTCCAGTAATCCAAAGTAGGAAGCAGCTCTTTCATATAAGAACGGGCTTGTTCCTCCGTGAAATTCTCGCTTACCATATTCTTAACACAAACTTCAATCAAATCGTCCATATCATTGTAAGTATATGTTCCATCGGCATAACACCACTTACAATAGTCCTCGTTGAAAGAACCGTCGTGATTGTGTCCGATAATATCATCATCTTCAAGCGGCATTCCGCAGCATTGACAAATAAGCTTTCTCGGTGAGCCTAAAAGTGTATTTATGGAAACATCTAATACTTTTGACAGCAATTTCAATGTTTCCGTATTCGGAACTGTTTCTCCGTTTTCCCAACGTGAAACTGCCTGACGACTTACAAAAACTTTTTCTGCAAGCTCATCCTGCGACATTCCCTTTTGAGTGCGAAGTTCAAGTATAACCTGTTTTGTATCCATTATGCAGTACCTCCCTTACACCTTTATTATAGTCTCACGCATTATCTCAAACAAGCAACTCGCAGTTGCTGTCCTTATTACTCAGCTTTTTCGTTCACGGCTAACAAATTTTCACAATAATAGTTTGGGTCGGTTGTATCCGCAGACGGATAAACTTCAAACTCCACGCCCTCGGCATATTCATACTGCGAGCTTTTCAAGAAGATTCTGCCGTTTCTTGACATCGTATGCTTTGGAGTGTTAGATTTCCTGTTCTTTGTTTTCTTTTTGCTGCATACCCTCATCGGCTTGTGCAATCATCTGCCTGTACTGTTCTTTCACACTTTCCGGTGCAAGTATTTGTACCTTGCCATTAAAGCCAAACACCCAACCAAAAAAGGTCGGACTGGCTGATACTTCGGTCTGTACTCTGAAAGAAGTCATATCATACGCAAGAGTTGTCACATCTTCTCCAAAACGGTCAACCATTGTTTTCATCAAGCTGTTATCACACCGTAAATCCACAAGAACTTTCTCGCCTGAGAACATAAAGAAAACTTCCTTTGTGTAATTCTCAATATCAAAATCATCCGGCATAGGAATAATATCTTTATCCAATATCTCCGGCTTGGAAGCAATACGGTCTACCCTGAAATTGATAACCTTGCTTTTCTTCTCTGAATATCCGAGAACATAATAATAGTCCCCACACCAGAGAAGTTTATACGGGCTGAGCTTATACACTTCGCCCTTGTTCTTCAGAACCTTTTTCTTTAATCCGGTATAATCATAATACTGAAAAGAAATCTGTTTACCTGTATTGATGGCATCGTTTATAGCGTCAATGATATAATATATCTGCTCATTATCCGGCTTAATTCGATTGACCACATAGTTATTACGCTTCAACTTTGCCACCTGCCCCGGACTGGTCATCGTATGTATCTTCTCAATCAGCGTTTTGCTTTTCTTCTTTGTAATAAACTTCGATGACTCCACTGCATCTATCAGCAGTTTCAGTTCCGGCAATTCAAACTTACGACTGGCTACAAAGTATTTGCTCTGAGTAGAATGGATAGTAACAATATCCATTCCAAACTCCTGAAGTGCAGCAATATCTTTTGTGACCGTCGTTCTATGTGCAGATATTCCGTATTCATCATTCAATATATTGATTAGCTGCGTCGTCGAAAGCGGATGTTCCTCGTCCGTTCGTTCCTCTAATATTTTCTTTAAGTATAATATTCTCGGCTTTGTTTCCATTGTTTGCCCTTTCCAAGCTATTACTCATATAGTCCTTTGAACATTTCTCCCTGTATCACGCTGATTTGTTCAATCGGAATTACTGTTTCATCCTGCATAATCAGTTTGCGTTCAAATTCATCAATCTTTTTCACTATGCCGGAATGCGTGAGATATGCTCCTCCGGATTTTTTATCATCAGGCACGAAATAAGTTATTGATATTTCCTGTTCTGTGCCGATATTATCTCTAATCATATTTAATTGGTCATTTAATTTCATAATGACTTCATCGCTTAACTCTAACCGTTCATCTGTTAGCCTTGCAGTCTCTTTAATGGCTGCATCGTGTCCTGTAAGTGCCGCAAAAGGTGCAAACTGTGCTGCTCTGTCGTGAAGTGACATACGAGGATGGTTCTTCGATGTCGGATTCGGCAGATTGATTATATCGTCATAGGAATGTTCATCCATCTGTTACAGCACCTCCTTTGCTCGACAAACTTGAATTTATAGTCCTCTCAAAACCAATTTGCTTTTTCTTCTCGAAATACGGGAATATCACTATCTCGATATGGATTGTAATTATGAAGATTGCAACCAAACTCTTTTAATGATTTTATTTTGTTATCCTGTGTCCATACAATTAAAGATATTCCGTCAAATTCTTCAACATTTCCATTATTCATTTTGTTTTTAAAATACCACTCCACGATTGTTTGATTGCCTTGATGAAAAAATTGCTTAATCTCCCAGACAAGAACACTTCCGCGTGTATTCCATTCGTCAAACCAGTGCTTTACCGTTTTGCGGTTTTCATATTTAGGACTCCAACTCTCAGTATATACAACATCATCTGTAAAAATATTGTCAATTCCTAAATCTGCTTTCTTAATCCACATATCAAACCATAATCGGATAATTTTTTCTCTCTCGTTCATAAAGCACCTCCACAACTTTCGATTTTCTCAATTCTCCAAACTTGAAGTTGTTTATCCAAAATGAAATGGAATAACCATATCAAGTAAAACTGCAAGAACTATACTAATTGTTCCCATTAGCACAGAACTCCTCAATGTGTCTCTCCTCAAAACAATAAGTCCAATAATAAAGACTATCACTTCCAAAACAGATTTTGCATTAAAATACCAGCATCCATATACAAAGCACATATTGAACAATACTGCCAAAATCAGCGCCGATAGTATAAGTGCCAGTTTGCTTTTCCCCCTTGCATACCAGCAGACAAAAGACAATAATGGAGAAACAGCTGTAAATCCAAACCAAATCACCGCATAACTTCTTGGAAAAAATCCTGCAATATAGTTTGAATACAAATAGTAACTTGCAACCATACCAATAAAGAATGCAAAAACATTAATGCTTGCTCTTATTGCAGAATTGCTATAAATAGAAATACACAGTGCAATCAATACCCAGATTGCAAAACGTCCAAGGAAGTTATGAACATCTAATGCTGCATCTATTGCCATAAGCCCACTGGGAAGTTCAGCTTGACGAAAATCCAAAAATTTTGAAAAAGTCCCCAAAGCTATTCCAAGGAACAATACAGCTATAGTATTTATAATTTTTCTATTATTAGATATTGGTTTTTCTACATTCCTGATATCATTCAAAAACTTTATCATAATTACCCTCACAACTTGCGATTTTCTCAATTCTCCAAACTTGAATTGACCGAGCTGATAGTTACCGTTTTCTAACACTCCATTCATCATCTTGAGCTTTTCTTTCAGCATAGTAACCGCAAGGCATATCCTTTAGAATACCAACAGAATTATCTAAGTCGAATACTGATTTTAAGGATACTAACTTTGCTTCGTCTGTTTCATGTGCTTTTCCACATAGAAATTGCCACATTCCATCATCTTCATCATGTGATACATACAAAATAGGTTCTCCATTCTCTAATATGTGGCAACAGGTTATTGTAGCTGTATTTGGTGCATCATAAAATGGGAATTTCATATTTAACACTCCTTTCAAACTTGAATTTTATAACTTATCAATCCCAATATAATATTATCATATGGTCTATCTTCTTGCGGTCAGTCAGCTCTATAATATGAGGATTATTCTCTTCCTGAGCTATAATCCATACTTTATAGTTTCCACATTCATCACTATCTCCAACAAAAGAAATATTACTTGGTTCAGCAACACCACTTTTTTCAATATATCTCTCTATTTGGGAAATAGGTAAAACTGTGTCAATCCAAAGAGCATCGGCGTATGTTGATTTTTCTCCTTTACTATTTGTGATTTCATAGCCATAAGTAGATACATAAATTACACTATCTGAGTCAGCAGACTTAATCTGTGCTACAAAGTTTTGTAAAGGATTAATATCTTCTTCGTCTAAACAAAAACTATTATAATCCTTACTTTTTTATCAAAGTAATTATCAAATCCCATCAGAACATCATCATTCAAATCAAATTTTCTTGAATTAAAAACTATTTCTAATATGCCCATATTTTATTCCTCAAATTTCAGTTTATTTAAGCCTTATGACCGCCGATTTGCTCGTTTCGGTCTTTGGCGGTTGCACCTTCTTCAAGGTTCATTCCCTTCAACACAGCATTCTTGCCAAACTTCTTTTTGATACTCAGCATTGCTTCTTGCATACGCCTTTCCCGTTCTAATTTTTCTTCTTCCTCCGCCTGCTTCTTCCTCTGTGCTTCGTAATCGGTAAAGAGGTCGAGTTGCTGGTATTCATCTTCCTGCTTGACGGATTTTTCATCAACAAGTTTATTCGCTGTGATTGTTATTCTGCGTACAAGCAAATGCTCGTCAACTATCCTGTCATACAAGTCCATCACGGCGTTGGTAATCAATCGAGTAGAGGAAGTCTTTTTCTCAAGATTCGCTGTTCCGTGTGCGTGCTTTGGAACTTTGCGTCCATATCGGTCAATCGTAACCTCGCCTTTGTATTGATATTTTAGGTTCGGATTACTTAAATTCTCAATATCATAGCCGATTGTCAACACAAGCTGGTCAGTTACAAGTCCTTTATCCACCAAATCAAGCACCATTTGGTCGGTCATTTCTTTTACAATCAACTTTGCCTTTTCGTAATCATACGGGCAGTGAAGTACCTGTCCTGAACATACACTATTGGTTTCCGGCTTATAGGCTTTGACCTGCTCCATCGTACAAGGTTCATATCCCCAAGCATGGTCAATTAGCAATTCCGCATTGATTCCAAACAGCTTGTAGAGCAGTTCTTCGTTATACAGTTCATTCGACTTTCCGATGGAACACCTTGCAATATCTCCCATAGTAAAAAGTCCATGTTCTTCCAGTTTCTTTGCATAGCCTTTACCAACTCTCCAGAAATCTGTAAGCGGTCTATGATTCCATAGCTGTCTGCGGTAAGACATTTCATCCAATTCGGCAATTCGCACACCGTCCTTGTCCGGCTCAATATGCTTTGCCACGATATCCATTGCAATCTTACACAAGTACATATTCGTGCCGATTCCGGCTGTTGCCGTAATTCCTGTTGTTTTCAAAACATCCTGTATCATCGTCATGGCAAGTTCCCTTGCAGTCATCTGATAGGTATTCAGATAATTGGTTGCATCTATGAATACTTCATCAATCGAGTACGGGAAAATATCTTCCGGAGCAATGTATTTCAAGTAAACACTGTAAATCTTGGTACTATATTCCAGATAGTATGCCATACGAGGTGGTGCAACGATATAATCAATCTCCAATGCCGGATTCGCATTTAATTCTGTACTGTCATCAGACGAACCAGTAAATGTACGATTTAGTGCTTTCCACCTTCGGGTATTATTAGCTTCTTTTACCTTTTGCACGACTTCAAACAAGCGTGGTCTGCCGGGTATCCCATAACTTTTTAATGACGGAGATACCGCAAGGCAGATGGTTTTCTCTGTCCTGCTCTTATCTGCAACCACAAGATTTGTTGTCAATGGGTCACGATTTCGTTCTTTACACTCCACAGAAGCATAGAATGATTTAAGGTCGATTGCGATATAGGTCTTTTGCTTTGCCATCATTCTATGCCCCCTTTTAAAAATCCTTTGAGTAAATTATGCTATCGTTAGTGTCAATCCTCGGTATAAAAACCATCCAATACATATGTTGTGACTGGTGTTATATACAATTCATATTTAATAACCAGTCTGATTAAATCATTTCCGTCAATCAGTGTTATCGGCGTACCTTCTCTCGCAGCCTCTCTTGCCTTATTGGTAAATCGGCTATTAGTAATAAATACTCCATAATCGGCTTGATATTTGTTCATCGCCCCAAGAAATTGATTGATATCCGGCTCACTCACTGGATTTGAATTAAATCTTTTACACTGAATAACCACTCTGGTTGTTCTAAAATCATCGGCATCTACGTGATATCCATAACCATCAATGCCACCATCATTTGACACCTGAACGCCTTTGTTGGTAAACTCCACTCCCATCTTTGTAAGAAGTGCTCGTGAAAATTGTTCAAACTTTGCTGGAGACATATTAGCGATTGCACTCTGAAGTTTTACCTTGAAATCATCTAACAATTCGTCATCTGTGGATTCATTCTCCTCGTCTTCAACCTCCAGTGTTTCTACTGGCTTGTTTTTCGATTTGTTCTTAGTCGAATGTTCCTCCCAATAGCTTCGAGCCTTATCCCTTACTTCTGTCTTAACATCAAAATCTGTTAAATCTACATTTGCTCCATCTTGAGTAAGTGTAATCTTTGGATTGAATTTCACATAAGATATGAGTCCGACATAACTAAGCTCTTTAATAGCAAAATTAAACTTAAAATCAAATTTTTTGTACTGATTTCCTGTTTTATTAGATGTATATAGTTTCTGTTCAAATTCAGCAATATGCTCATCTAACTCACTAATTCTGTCTCTAATTTCAGAACGCTCTAACTGTCCACCTGCTTCCTGAAGGACTTGAAGGATTGGTTTAATAAGGTATGATACTTGTTCTTCTGTATTTAAATCGTCATAAAACATATTTACATTTACACCTCTCATTTACTGTGCATACTTCTTGAAATTCTCTGCCTGCTCAAGAACTTCCTTGTAAACATCATCAATGGTTACTGGCGGATAGCCGAACTCATCAAGCAGCAATATCAAATCCACTTGCAAGTTTGCCTTAATATCATCACGGGCAGACCAATCGGTATAGCGTGACTTATCATCAACAATCAACTTTATCCTCTTGGATAGTTCAATCATTTTATCGTCCGGATATTCAAACTCAAACTTCTTGGAAACTGCTTTCAAAATATCATAGAAAGCTTTTTCTTCATAATCTATACCCATATTCTTGAAGGAGTTCTTTTCTGTTTTCAGTTCAGACAACAACTGTGCAAGCTGCTCCGCAACATCATCAAGGACTTCGTTGGCATACGCTTCATCACGACGACGGTTATTATACTCATCAACAACTTTCTTGAGTCTGTCTGCAAATTCCACACCCATAATCTTATTGACTTTCTTAAACTCGTCAATCGCCTGAGAAAGAAGTCTTTGAAGTATCTTGATTTTCGTATTCGGCAACTGAATAGCATTTATCTTATCCATATACTCATCGCTGAAAATGTCCACCGATATATGCTTTCCGGTTTCAAATAATTCCTCAATGCCATCAGACTGAATTGCACCCTCAAGCATTTTGCGGACACGAGCGTTCATCTGCTCAATATCCGGTGCATCGCCTTTTGTCAACTTGAAAAGGATAGAACGGACAGCACAATAAAAATGGATATAATCCTTATCTTCATCAGAGAATTTCTCACTTGAACTACAAAGATTAAATGCCTGCTTCATTCTCTTGACTGCTGCCATAAATCTTCTTTCCAGTTCTTCAGACAACTGCACATACTCAACTGCACGATTCAGGCAGGCAAGCTGTTCAGTAGGAGAACCGTTGAAGAAATCACTACTGTTAAAGTTGTGGAACATCTGACCAATAACTTCTAACTGGTCTTTTACAATCGTGATAGACTGCTCCACACCTTCAAATTCTTCGCTCTCAAAATTCGTATATTTCTTGAGGGCAGTGTTCATATTTTTCTTAATACCTATGTAGTCAACAATTAAACCTTTATCTTTGCCCTCGCATACACGATTTACACGAGAAATCGTCTGAATAAGGGTATGCTGCTGAATAGGCTTATCAATGTAAATCGTATCAAGCTCCGGCACATCAAAACCAGTCAGCCACATATCTACAACAATGGCAATCTTAAAGTTTGATTTCGGATTTTTGAACTGACGGTCAAATTCTTTCCTATCCTCTTTTGTGCCAAGCATATCAAATAGGTCTTTTTCATCATCTTTATTACGAGTCATAACCAACTTGATTTTTTCCATTGGCTTCAACTCTTTTTTATCTTTCTCACTCAGAACAACACCATCATCACAAATCTTCTTTTCTGTCCATTTCGGTCTGAGTTCCTTTACTATCTTATAGAAATCGTATGCTATATTTCGGTTGGAACATACAAACATTGCTTTGCCTGCTACAGTTGCACCTTCTGCCACACGGGTTTCATAATGTTTGATAAAGTCCTCCGCAACAGCACGAAGTCTGTCAGGGTCGCCAATAATAACTTCCATTTTGGCAACTGCCTTCTGGCTTTCTTCTACTTGATGTTCATTTGCTCCCTCAAGCTCACACTGTGCATAATATTCTTCAATCTGTCTTACCTTGTCCTGATTAAGCATAACCTTAGCTGCACGACCATCGTAAACAAGATTAACTGTAATACCGTCCTTAACAGCTTCCGTCATTGTATATGCATCTACAACACCACCAAAGACTTCGATTGTTCCATCAACCGGAGTTCCGGTAAATCCAACATAAGTTGCATTTGGTAAAGAGTCGTGCAAATACTTGGCAAAGCCATAGGTTTTCTGAACACCTGACTCTGTAATCTTAACCTTTTGGTCGAGATTGATTTGGCTTCTGTGTGCTTCATCAGAAATACAAATAACGTTCGTTCTGTCTGTAAGAAGCTGCAAATCCTCTGTGAATTTCTGAATGGTAGTCAGATAAACACCGCCACTCTCTCGTCCTTGAAGCTCCTCACGAAGTTTCTCACGGGACTCAATACTTACAACAGTTTCATCCCCGATATATTTCTTTGAACCTACAAACTGTTTGGAAAGCTGGTCGTCAAGGTCTGTTCTGTCCGTAATAATAAGAATAGTCGGAGAAGAAAAGTATTTGCTTTTCATCAGCATACGGGTAAGAAAAAGCATTGTATAACTCTTGCCGCAGCCTGTCGCTCCAAAGTATGTACCACCTTTACCATCTCCTTCGGGGCGAAGATGAGCCTTGATATTCTCATACAATTTATTTGCCGCAAAGAACTGTGGATAACGACACACTATCTTCAAATCCTTATCTGAGTTATCCGGAAAATAAATAAAATCTTTGATAACTTCAAGCAAACGGTCTTTTCGGAAAAGTCCTTTTATCATCGTTACAAGAGAATTGATACCGTCCAGTTCTTTATCGTCTGAGTTTATCTTTCTCCACGCATAGAAGAAATCATACGGGCTGAAGAAAGAACCGTATTTATTATTTGCCCCGTCACTGATAACAACAAACGCATTGTATTTAAAAATCTCCGGAATATCTCTACGGTAACGGATTGTAAGCTGCTTATATGCGTCCATTATGGTCGTATTCTCTTGTACCGCACTCTTAAATTCAAGAACAACAACAGGAATACCATTTACGAACACAATGCCATCAGGAATACGCAACTGATTATTTACACCTTCAATTTCAAACTGATTAACCACTTTGAAAATATTGTTTTCGGGAGTGTCGAAATCAATAAGTTCAATATAGAGGTCTTTCTGCGTTCTATCCTCACGATTAAGAATAAATCCATCGCAGAGCAACTTAAATACAGCTTTGTTTGCTTCATAAATCGTACCGGAAATATTACGCAGCATTAGAATGACACTATCCACCTCACTCGGTGTGATACCGTCTTTCGCATAGCGATTATAAAGGTATTGCTTCAGGTCGTCCGTAAGCAGAACCTCTGTCCTTTCTCTGTGTATCTGGTCGCCACTGACATAGGTGTACCCCTCGTCTTTGAACAACTCCATTATTGACATTTCCAATGCGTGTTCATTAAAATTTGCCATTGCGTTCACTCCTTTTTATCGGCATATATCTCTTTCAATATTTGCTTATGTCGCTGTTCCATTTCATAATCCTGATATTTCAGTCCCAATTTTGCAAGCATTAGAGTTCCCTCCATATCATCTATATTTCCATAACTTACTGCACGGCTCACTCCAGTCAATGCCCCAAGTATTAGCCTTGTGCAATCAAGAGCAAAATCTATCAACTCCTGAATATCAGGATATGTAACCGGATTTTTATCCCACACCTTTTCTTCTGTTAAAATATGTTTTTCGTCATTATGAGCATATATTTTATTTCTTTGAACACGAATATTCTCTTGTTTCTTGCTAAGAGAACAAAAACGCTTTTGATATAATTCTAAAAACTCTGAAAATGTCAGATTAACCCGTACTGGTATTTTTTCAAAATCAGGTGTATCAAACAGTTTTAGAATTTCTCTTTGGCTTTTCACTTCATTTTCATAGAAACATTCTTCCGTTGGTTTCAAATGATGCTGATATGGCACTTGGAAAGAATATTCTCTACCATCTTCCTTAATTGTTACTATATCTCTATATTCTGGAAATAAGTCCAAATTATCTCTGCAATACTTTAAGAGCAAACCAACTGAAACAACGTCTTTTGTTTTATCATACAATTTTGCAATTTCCATAAAACAAGCCTTTTGCAACGCCCCATACACTACTTGATAAAAGGCAGGCGAAAGATTCATTTCATTATTATACTTCTTGCTCATTTCGCTATACTGCATCATAATTGCATAATACGCATTAGCGTCAAATGCACTTTGATATAAATCCTCTGCAAGTTTGATTAACTTTTCTTTATCCATTTTTCACACTCCTTGCAGTAAATGATAATTTAGTAGCGGTTGGAACTGCTTCTATCCAAAAGAATGTCGGCAGAGGTGCTTTGATAAATCTGACCGAGGCAGAAATGGATAGTTTGATATTTCCAGAGGATTTTAAGATTAAAACCGTATCCGAGTTTTGCGCTGAAACAAAATCCGGTTCGACACCATCCCGTACCAACAATGAATATTGGGAAAACGGAACGATTTCTTGGGTCAAATCTGGCGAGGTGCATAACAATATCACTTTGCAGACAGAAGAATATATTACTTCGTTGGGATTAAGCGAAAGTTCTACAAAACTACTTCCCAAAGACACCGTTTTGATGGCGATGTATGGTGTTACAGCAGGAGAAGTTGGGTATCTCGCAATCGAGGCAACTACCAATCAAGCAATCTGCGGTATGATATGTCGCTCAAAAGCAGAAGCAGCATACTTGTACTTCTCGCTTATTCAAAGTCAAGCTGCGATAAGCAGACTTTCTAATGGTGGAGCACAGGATAACCTTAGTAAAAACTTTATTGACAACATAAAGATTGTAGTTCCTCCGTCCGAGTTCATCGAAAAGTTAAATCTTGCCGCAATCGTTGAGCAAATGACTTTGAATACAAAGGAAATCACCCTACTTGAAGAACTGCAAGCCACGGTTTTAGCACAGCTTTCAAGCCGCTAAATTATCATTTATCTGCTGTTTCAAAGCGATTCTATCGGTTAGTGTCTTGTAGGCTTTCACTATTTTTCTCTGCTTTTCAATATCCGGTACTGGAAGTTCCACCATACAAAGCTCATTCCAATCGAAAATCTCTCTTACGCTTCCGTGTGACTTATACCTTGCATAACGGTCAAATTCTGGTCGGCTGAACCAAAGCATAAGATATTCAGGGTCAAGTTCCTCTTTATTTTCAACTTCAAAAACTGTATAAGAGCTTGAAATGATACAATCTTCTTCATCTAAATAAGCAATAGAAATTTTCTCTCCATTTCGTGAAGTAACGGGTCCGTATGCAAACTGTCCCGTTCTGACTATCTTATAATTCGATAAATCAGTTCCTACAATATTTGCGATTGAAGGAATAAATTTTTTACTTATACTTACGCCAAGCAACTTTGTTACGGCTAAATTCTTATTACGCTCGTCCACAAGTCGAATGTAATTGCCTAATATCTTATATCCTTTTTCCATTCCTACCACCTTAACCAATGTATTTTCTATGAGCAATTTTCACATTGCTCTGCTTGACCATTGCATATTGCAATGTCGTATCTATTCTTCTATGTCCCAAGAGCTGCTGAAGCTGCTCTATTGGCATTCCTTTGTCTATTGCCATTGTTGCAAGTGTTCGCCTGAATTTATGTGGGTGTACCTTATTTAGTCCCAATCTTTTTCCAAGCTGTCGTAATCTTACTTCAATACCTCCGATATTCATTCGATTATACGGAGATTGTAATGATACAAAAAGTGCCGGATTGTCGTCCTTTCGGCTGTTTAAGTAATTCTGCAAATGTATTTTTGTTCTTGCATCAAAATATACTATTCGCTCCTTATCGCCTTTACCGAAAACCACACATTCTCTTTCGTTAAAGTCTATATCCTCACGATTTAACAACACCATTTCTCCGACACGCATACCCGTTGAAGCAAGCATATCAATCATTGCCAAATCCCTGAGTTCCGTGCAATTATCCCTCATCAGTTCAAGTGCTTCATCAGAGTAGGTTTCTTTAATGTTTGTTCCGGTCTTAACCTTATGTATTCGCCTGACCGGACTTTTCAAAATATAATCTTCGTCCTCAAGCCAAGAGAAAAAACTGGAAAGTATTCGTCTTATATTATCTATCGTAACTTTACTTGATTTTTTCTTAGCTTGATATTCGGTCAAATAACAACGAATATCGTCAGTTACGATATATTTGATACCCTTTCCAATGCCATCAAGCATTGACTGTATCGTTGCATTATAGTATTTCAAGGTTTTCTCAGAACAGCCCTCAATACGCTTTGCCGATATGAAAGACTCTACTAAATTCTGTTCTGAAAGCTCCTTATCTTTTTCTGTCTTTGTTACCTCATAATCAAAAAGTGTATGTTGCAACACCTCCTGCAATCTTTCTGTCTGTGCGTTATTCAGGTAAGGTAACATTCCTTGAATAACATCTGTGATTAGGTTCTGTTTCATAGTCAATTCTCCTTCTATTTTTTAAGAGAACGACTACCAGTGGCAGTCTCTTGTTTTAACTCCCGCCACTGATGGGAGTTCTATTGTAAATGATAATTTAGCGGCTTGACATTGTTGTAAGAATTATTTTCTGCAATTCTTGCAGTTTTTCTATTTCAGAAAGATTTTCTTCTTTGCAATAAATAAGGCTCATAACCTTTTGGGAGAAAAATTTCTGTAATTCAAGTGGTGGAATTGCTATTCCATAAGCATGAACATCGTTTCGATTTAGTGTGGGAACTGCACTACCACCAACAAAGCCATCATAATTTAGATTTTTGAGCAAATAAAATACCCACAACGGTTCTGCTTCATAAATTTGTTTTACATAGAGCGATGTGTTATGTGTCCAACAGTTGCAAAGGTACAATCTTGGGTTGCCAATATTGCCGCTTCGTCCCATTACAATAACAGGAGCTTCAGCAGTAAACTCATCATGATACCCAATTGTTCCGGTTGAACCTGCAACGGGATATTTACCACCTGTCATTTCAGTTCGAGGTAAATCATGCCCCCTTTGTAGTTGCAACACATCGCCAACAGTGCCTTGTTTCCAAGAAGATTTATCTGAGTTGGACTCAAAATATTTTTGATACAATGTTTGAGCAGTATCGTCTAAATTATCATTTATCTTCTTCTTTAAAGCAATTCTCTCCGTAATCGCCTTATAACTGTTCACTATTTCAAGCTGTTTTTCAATAGGCGGGATAGGCAATTCCAGTCTGCAAATATCGTCCCAAGTAATCCCACCACGAACACTTCCGTCAGTATGTAACCAACAAATACGGTCAAATTCCGGTCTGCGAAACCACATCATCAGATAATCTTCATTCAAAATGCTGTTATCTACTACCTCAAACATAAAATACGCCGGAGAAACAATAGCAGGTTCTTCTTCATCATACAATGCAACCGGAAGTCGTTCATCACGACCAACGTGCATTGGATTACACGCAAACTTTCCTTTTGTTATCAGTTTATATTTACTCAAATCCGTACCAATGACATTTGCAACCGATGGCATAAAGAACTTGTCTATGTTAATTCCCAAAACTCTGTCTGTTATGCTTTCTCTGTTCCGAGTATCAATCAGTCGGATATGGTTTCCTAAAATATCATAATTCGATTTCATATCCCAACTCCTTAAATACAGCAAGCAAATCTGATTTAGATTTTTCCTCTTGAGCAAGAAGTTCTTTGAGTTCTCCCTGCAATGATTTCATTTTGGTATCAAAGTCGATGTTCTCATCACGGTTGACAAACTCAATATATCTGCTCGGTACAAGAGTAAATCCTTTTTCCTTTACTTCATCAAAAGAAGCAGAATAGCAAAATTCCGGCACATTCTCATAAGTTTCCTCATAGCCTTCCTGCTGCCAGTTATGATATACACTTGTAACTTTGGCTCTATCTTCCTCTGTCAATTCAATGTACTTCTTCTCATAAGGACTGCCCATCTGTCGTAAATCCATAAAAAGTATTTCATCTTCTCGATTACGATAGCGTTTTAGCTTTCCATTCTGTTCCACAACACGAGCCTTTTTATTCTTATTGAGTACCCAAAGGGTAACGCTGATGTCTGTGGTATAGAAAAGGTTTCTCGGAAGAATAATGATTGCTTCTACCAAATGATTTTCTATAAGCTGCTGTCTGATTTTTAGCTCTGTACCATCATCAGATAATGCACCATTGGCAAGTAGGAAACCTGCTACACCGTTTTGAGAGAGTTTGGAAACAATATTCAGTATCCAACCATAGTTTGCATTACTTGTCGGCGGAACTTCATAGCCGTTCCAACGAGGGTCATCTACAAGCTCATTTTCGGCTCTCCACTGCTTCTGATTGAAAGGCGGGTTTGCCATAATGAAATCTGCTTTAAGGTCTTTGTGCTGGTCATTGGTAAATGTATTGGCTGCCATTTCTCCAAGATTTGCAGAAATACCACGGATAGCTAAGTTCATTTTTGCCAGTTTGAAAGTGGTATTTGTGTATTCCTGACCGTAAATAGACACTTTCTTTTTATTACCGCTGTGTGCTTCTACGAACTTGATGGACTGCACAAACATACCGCCCGAACCGCAACAAGGGTCATAAAGTATTCCATCGTAAGGCTCAAGCATTTCGGCAATCAGGTTTACAATACACTTTGGTGTGTAGAACTCTCCTTTACCTTTTCCTTCTGCAAGAGCGAACTTACTAAGGAAATACTCATATACACGACCTATAATGTCGTTCTCTTTATCATCTGTATTGATACGATTGATTTCATCAAGCAAAGAAGCTAACTTTGCAGTATCAATATGTAAGCGGGAGTAATAGTTATCCGGCAAAGCACCTTTCAGTGCCGGGTTGTTCTTTTCAATCGTATAAAGAGCTGTATCTATCTTCAGGGCAATATCGTCCTGCTTTGCATTTTCAATAATGTACTTCCAACGGCTTTCTTCAGGAAGATAGAATACATTTTCCTGAGTATAAAACGGTTTCATATCCGCATACTTTTCGCCGTGTGTAGCAATAATCTTATTACGGCATTCCTCAAACTTGTCACTGGCAAATTTAAGGAAGAATAAACTCAGAACAACGTGCTTATACTCCGCAGGCTCAACAGAACCTCTCAGTTTATCAGCACTTTTCCAAAGTGCTTCTTCCATTGGTATTTCTTTCTTTGGTTTAGCAGCCCTTGCCATCTATAATTACCTCCGTGTTTTAATCTTCATCTAAAATAACTTCGCATATATCTCCGATGTCACAGTGAAACACCTGACATATCCTCATCAGTACTTCAAGAGATACTGGCTCATTCTTATTTATCTTCGTTGCAGCGTATGATGTGATTTCGGCTGCACGCATTAAATCCTGTCTTTTCATTTGATTGTCAATCATAAGTTTTTGAAGTTTGTTATAGCATATCTTCATCAGTAACACCTCTTCATCTTATAATTCTTCTTCGTTACAGTTAGTCACCTAACATTATATATTAAATTTTCAGGCATTTCAAGATTCCGGACAGAAATGTAACCTTTCAGACACTAAGGTGTCACTTTTTACAAACACCTAATACGACTCTTTTAAAGAATAATAAAAAAGAGATGCCGAAGCACCTCAATTATACATTCTATTATTAACATTCAATGCAATCATTGCTATGACCTTTTCTATCGGCGGCTCTTTTCCGTCCGGTGCAACTGCTTTCCAAAAAGCTATTGCTTCCGGTTCAGCACTTTTCATTGCTTCCCGAATGGCAAACTGCATTTCCTCTTTTACTGCTTTTTCGGTTGTTCCATTTTCTTTTGCTATTTCTCTGAAAATGTCGTTCACTTCTACTTCCTCCTATGTCTATTAGTATGTGTCTATCACTGACAGTTGTTGTTATAGCATATTTGCTCTGTCGAAGTCCCGAAAAATTTGTCGATAGCTGAAATTTTTTCAAATAAAAAAAGAAAGCTCGTCGATTAAGACGAACTTCTGTGTTTTATGGAAGTATTTGCTTTGACTGCTTCACAAGTGTATCTATGACTTCATAAATTCTGTTTCTATCTTCAGGAACAAGTTTTTCAAGCTTCTCATTCAGCATTGAGTTCTTGACTGTATATCCCGTTTCCAGAACATCTGTAAGAACCATATCCGATGATACACCTAAAGCATTTACTATCTTTATGAAAGTTTCGAGTGACGGAATTTTCTCTCCACGCTCAACCATACCAATATAATTTGTTGTCAAATCTGTTTTCTCAGCCAAATCTTCTTGGCGTAATTTCCTTGCAAGTCGGAACTTTCTTATATTCTTGCCGATTGTATCGAGCTTCATCACATCACCTCCCTTAGTGTGTTTCCATAACTAATAGTATAGGTTAAGTCGATTTCAAATCACACGCACCCAAAGGAAGTCAAACCAACTATTAGTGATGATTTCCAACTATTTTTATGTTATACTATAAAAGTAGTAATTCACGATTGTTAATGGCGAAAGACAAATCACAACCCAAGAGCCAAGTTAAACAATCTCCATAGAATAAACTTAGGGGTAAAAGGAATGGACGAACAAAAGATAATATTCAGTAATCGGTTTGAAAAAGAGAAATTTGAGGATTACAAAACAGATTTGGGAACTGACAGCTCAGTCACTCCCGACTTTACGGAAGCTGATGATTTTTTTAAATTTATACAGAAGAACCGCAGAAGTGTTCCAAGTAAAGAGCGAATTGCTGATAAGGACAAATTCATCAAGACCGTTTACGAGTTATCCAACAGCTTTGAAATTGACGCTGACCTGATAGAATTTGCCGAGGGATATATCGCCAACATCTATGTAGATTATGCCTGCTACACTGGATATATCAAGAAGCTGTTAGCAATTCTTTTTATCCTTGCCGATGATATTTCCTTTTTAGACGGTAACAAAGAAAATGCCGATATGCTTTTCAGCTTCACTTATCACACACACCATATTTTCCTGAATAACAGAGAAACAACCGATTTCTCATAATGTACCCGATGGCTACTCAACTGAGCAGCCATCTTTTCAATTTTCCAGACACCGTCTGGAATTTTTAATATGCCGGAATACCGTATCCATAGATATTGCTGCTTCCGACTGCATACTGTCTTTGCTTGCAGGCGTCGCCTGAGTTGCCCTCTACGGTATAAACTGTGCCATTCTCACACTTCTCTACGATACCAACGTGGTCTGTTGTACCGTCGCCTTCCCAATCAAAGAAGATAATATCTCCTACCTTTGGTTCATAAGTGCGGTCTTGCCATTTCCCATTCGACTTAAACCAGTTTGCACCATCCACGCAACCTGCAAATTTCGGAACAAGTCCGCTTTCAATATACCCGCATTGGTCAGCACACCAAGATACGAAGCAGGCACACCATTCCACTCGACTATTAAAGCCGTACCAGCTCCAGTAAGGTTGTCCGCCCTGATTGCCTAGCTGTGTCAAGGCAACCTCAACAATCGCCTGATTACCTCCGGCAGTAAAGGCTCGCCCATACGGATAGTATCTCAGAACGTGAGCCGGATATTGGGTATCTCCATAACTGTCCCAACCAAGCCTTTGTGCCTGCTGAGTGGAAAACTCCACTGCATTGGCATAAGAATAACCGCCATACTTTGTTTTTGCCCAAGAAATATACCCATTACCGAAGTTGTAGCCTTGCAAGGCAAGTTTGATATGCTCCATATCTATCGGACTTTCCACTTCTGCCGAAGTAAGAGCCGCTTTCAATTCCTGAACTCCACACTGGATAGAATATTCAGGGTCTTTAATTCCATTAGGTTCGTGCGGATACTTTGTATTGAAACTTCCCTCTGCTGCCTGCATAGGGTCAAGTCCTCTGCCACCGCTTTCCTGCATCATAACCGCCTTGATAAGTTCCACATACTCAGGAATGCCGTACTCTTTGGCATACTTCTGTATGATGGGTTCATAGGCTTCTACCTCTGCACTTACCGGAGTATAGGAATTACTGTCACTTCCTCCTCCAAACATTGCTACGGCAGCACCAAACAGCACGACAATCATAATAATCAGAACCGCTATCCAACCGCCTGCGGCGATTGCTGCTACAAGTGCTTTTGTCCCTGCAATAATCGCTTTGACTGTCGCAACAGTAGCTTTCGCTGTGGCTTTAACGGTATCTGCTGTGGCTTTCGCCGCTTTCTTTGCCGTCTGAGCCGCTTTCTGTGTTGCTTTGGCTGTTGTTTTTGCTGTTTTCTGTGCTATAATGGCAGCTTCTTTGGTGGTCTTAATAGAAGTCTTTGCCGTTTGTTCTGCGGTCTTGACCGACCTTTGAACAGTATTGGTTGCACCTTTCGATACGGTCTTGACTGTCGTATTTCCTGCCGACCTTGCAGACTGTTTAATTGTTTTCTCCGTACGCTCCAGAGTTCGGATGCTCTGTTTTCCGACAGGATTGACCGATTGTTTCTGAAGCTGTTTCTCTGCACGCTTGGTCTTGAAATTCTCAATTCCCGTTTTGGCTTTCTGATAATTCTGCCTTGTTTCACGCACACCCCATCTGCCGACTTTATCCGCACGGTATGCAGTTTCGTGAACAGCCCTATCCGTTGCCGCTTCGATTTTATCGGAAGCATATTCCTCTGCGGAATTTTCCGAAGCATTGGTGGAATGTTCTGCCTTATCTTTCGTCATCACATAGGCTTTCTTCATTCGCTCCGTGGCAACTGCTGCCTTATTTATGGTCTTGATTGTACCTTTGCTTGTATCTCTTGTTTTTATATCAGCCATCGGTTTCCTCCTTTCTCGAAAAATAATAGAGAGTGGGGTTTAATCCACTCTCTTAGCGACAACAACAAGCCTGCCATTGTTTCTTGAATATTCACAAGTAGAAAGAGAAATAAGCTTGTCGCCATACTCTGCCGATACTCCGGTATCATACAAAGAAAGTTCCTTGCACTTAGCAACATACGCATCAAACTCTGCCGCATTTTCTGCGTCCGTAAACTCATAATACTTAAAGCTATCGGAGCTGTCTGTATAAACGACCGTCTTAAAGACTGCAATCACTTCATACTGGTGTCTGTCCGTCAGTGTATCAAAGGTAATCGTCTTATGACCTTCCCAAAAGCTCTTGTTTCTGTACTTCATCAGTCCCGTAAACATCGAGCCGTCATTCATATGGTGTCCGTATATAATGATGTTGTCTGAAGGTTTCTGCACATCACAATTTTCCTGCACATATGGACAGCCATAAGCGGAATAGGTCTTATCAAACTTGTGCTTCAGGTAGAAGTTCGGCTCATTTACAGACTGCACGACCGGATAGTTGATATTGGTATCCTCAACCTTTATCCAACCCACCATATCCTCATTCTGCCGATAAAGTTCAAAATATTCCGCAAGATAGTCCTTATCTTCCGAAAACGTCACGCCCTCATTTTCCTTTGGCGGCTCGTCCTCCACAATCTCCGCAAGGTTATCATAGACTTCATTCTGCTTGGCAGAGTCAATGTGATTACGGATAATAAAGAAGGTGCTTACAGACAACACTACCGTAAACACCATTGCAATAATAATATAGATTTTTCTGCTCATTTTCTCTTACCTTTCCATATCGTTTCTCTTAGGTGAAGTCAAATCTCTGCAATACTCCGGATACCTCAACTTGATACCCTCCATAAAATACGGAGCATATCCGCAACAGAACAGTTCCTCCGGTGTATAGAGATTTTCCCTGCCTTCTTCCGTAAATCCATTCCAAAGATTAAAGGCAAGGTGGCAAACCTTGACTGTGCCACTTGTCTGCCAACCGCCGTGCATACCTTCCGGTATGATGCAATCCCTCTTAAAATCAAACATCTTTCCGATGTTCATTCTTGTTTCTTCTGAAATACCCATCACATAGAAAAATGCTCTGTGATAGCAGTCGTTGACTTTGCACTTATCCAGATTTTCCAATACAAAATCTCTGTGTGCAGCATTGCGAAATTGAATCTTAGACATTGTAAATCCCTCCTTATGCTTCGCCCGGTTTGGTTGTCATCAGTTTATAAAGTTTCGTGTTCTTAGGGAATTTGTTTGCAAACGGTACAAGCGAACTTCCCACCTTGATAAGTCCGTGTCCTGCTTCCACATTCGTGATATAGGACATCTGGAGGTCAGAAATATTCAGAAGTTTTGCAAGCTCAAGCCTGTCTGTGGAAGCCTGATTCAGCATAATGATGAACTCTGAGTTTGCAAGCATTGTTCTCGCTGTGTGGCTCTGCAAAAGGTCATCGACATTCTGAGTGATTCCACTTGCGTATGCACCGTATTTTCTCACACGCTTCCACAAGGTAAAGAGGAAGTTTGCAGAGTATTCGTGCTGGAACAGAAGATAAATCTCATCAATGAAGATAAAGGTGTTCTTACCCTTTGCACGGTTCTGTGTGATACGGTTCAGGATAGAGTCAAGGACAACAAGCATACCAATCGGCATAAGCTGTTTACCCAAATCAAGAATGTCATAGCAGATAAGGCGATTATTGGTATCCACATTCGTCTGCTTTGCAAAGGTATTCAGAGAACCGTGTGTGAAAAGTTCAATGGCAAGTGCCAGTTCCTTTGCTTCCGGTTCGTCCTGCTGCAAAAGTTCTGCCCTGAAATCCTGCAAGGTCGGTATATGTCCCTGATAGTCATTCTGCTGATAACTGCGATACACGCTTGCCGTGCAACGGTCAATGATAGACTTCTGCTTCGCTCCGAGATTTGTTCCTCCGATAAGCTGTTCACAAAGGGACATAATAAACTCGGATTTCAAAATGACAGGGTTTGCACCGTCGCCGTAATCCTTATTCATATCCATTGCATTGATGTGATTGTCGGAAGTAGCAGAAATATTGATTACCTCTCCGCCCATTGCATTGACAAGCTGTGAATACTCTCGCTCAGGGTCGATGATGATAATATCTGCGTCTGAAGAAAGCACCTGATTGATGATTTCTCCCTTTGCCGCAAATGACTTACCGCCACCAGATACACCGAGAATAAAGGAGTTACCATTCAAAAGCTGCTTACGGTCTGCGATAATCATATTTTTGCTGATAACATTCTGACCGTAATAGATACCGTTCTCGTGGAAAATATCCTGCACCCTGAATGGGATAAATACCGAAAGGCTCTCTGTTGTAAGTGTTCTGAACGCATCAATCTTTCTTGTTCCAAACGGCATTACCGTATTGAGTCCATCTACCTGCTGAAATCTCAGTGTTGCAAACTGGCAAAGATGTTTTCTTGCTGTGGTAAGCAACGCTTCCGTATCATTCTCAAGCTGTTCCTTACTGTCTGCCGTAATAACCATTGTGATAACAGCGAACATCATTCTCTGGTCACGGGTCGTAAGGTCATCGAGGAACTCTTTCATTTCTTTCTTCTGCTGCTCCATATCATACGGAACAGTTGCAGAGAAGTTGTTATTGGCATTCTGCCTACGCTGCCAGTTTGTGATATTGGTTTCCACACCAAGCAGACGGTTCTCTGCTTCCTTTACTGCTTCATCAGTTGGAACGGGAACAATATCAATGGACATCATCAGATTTCTGTTCATATCCGTAAGTTCCGCTACCATACTGTCTTTGATATAGGACGCATATTCACGAAGAAAAAGGACTCTTCCATAACGGTTTCCCATCTTGAAATAGTCCTTTTCAAATTCCATTGTGTCGGGGCAGATATAATCCTTAAAATCGTGTCCCTTTTTTCTTGTTTCCTTAATATCAAAGTGGAAAGAGCTTTCTTCTCCCACACGATAGAAGTCGTGGAAAATACGAAGTCTTTCGTCTGTTTCCAGTTCCACACACTTACTTCCAAGCCTGCCGAAGTGAGCAATCAAATCTGCACCGACACGGGCAAAATAAGTTCTTGCGTCCTCCACACTCTTTTTGTTGATGGAAATGGTAATATACTTATCCTGAACAATGGAGTTTGCACCCGTTGCCTTATCAAGAAGCATTTTATTGTATTCCTCTCGATATTCGTCCAGATTATCTCCGGTTGTCGGAATAAGAATTGTCTGCTCAAAATCCAGTCTGTTGAGCCGACGATTATTGATTGTGATTTTTGTCGTTGCACCACTGTCAAGAGAGTTCAGAAGTTCGGAATATTCAAGGAACATCGCTTCCTTATCCTCACGGCTCGCCACTGCATAGTTAATATCCGTAAAGCGGTAGGTCTTTGAATATTTATCCTTTCCCACTTTGAAAATGCCATCATCAAAGATAGCTGCCACGGGAATCACGTCCTGCACCCCTTTCGGTACAACAAATTTTTCTTTATCCTGCTTAAACAAATTTGTAAGAGTCTTAATCATTTGACTTCAATACCTCCTTCTGCTTCTGTTCAATGCTTGGCTTCATCAGTTCGTAATAAACATTGGTGGAGTGAAATACCAGCTTCTTCGGCATTAAAAACTCCGATTTTATCCACGCATAGATTGCTTCCTCTGCGGTCATACCGTTGTACTTCACAAAGCCAAGTGCCGCAAACGGAGCAGCACCCAAAATGCACACCCACGATACGGTTTCCGTGCCAACATACGGTCTGAGCAAGAAATACAGTCCTACCGCAACGCCACAAGCGAGAACAGAAAAAATGAACTGTCTGAGCGACAGCCCAAAAAACATTGACTCTGTATAATTTCTGATTTCTCGGTTAATTTTTACTTCCATATCTGTTTCCTTTCCTGCGGTTTCGGTCTTTCTCCCTCACGCATTTATCATTCAGGCAAAAGACTTTGCCTTTTCGTTTACCGCCATAGTAAACGCATTTCTTACAATCTCTTTGGTTCATCTCAAAATCTCTCCTTAAAGTCCCATCATCTCTCGGATAATACGGTCAGACATTTTTACTGCACCGACAAGAACAAGCATATTAAATACTAATTCCCCAATATATGCCCACACCTGCGTAACTGCTGCTGCATCAGGATTCACTACTGGTGGCGATGAAGCAAATACGGAGAAAATAATACAAGCAAGTACAATGACTGCTCCCTCAAGCAGAACTGCACAATAGCTCTTGATAAAACTCTTGCCTACATTCTGTGTAGGTTCTCCTGCAAATGTGGAAAGCGGTATCGGTGCAAGTGCTGTGTACATATACAACTTGAAAAATCGTCCATACACTGTCATTATCAGAATGAACGACAGCACCGTGATAAATAATCCTCCGATAAGCGTTACCGCCCACAAAGGGATACTCTCAAAAAATCCGCAATCCTCTATGGTCGTTACCATCTCTGTGGGTAAGGTCGTCTGTTCCGGAGTTCCAAATCCGGCAGCATTCATAATGGTTGAAATCGTCCCTTGCACGATATTAAATAATGCAAGCATAAGCTCCATTCCGTATGTGATAACACCTTTCGCCAATGCAAAACGGACAAAGAGTTTCAAAGCGTGTTCCGGTTTCTTCACATCTGTAAAACTTCCGCAGGTCTTTACCATACCTATCACAAAAAACAATACAAGTAAGGCAAGCCCGATAGCCTGAACTGCACCGTTGATGTCAACAATAACCTTCCAGATATTCCCGCCCTTAAAGTTCTGCGGTGTAGTTGTGATGAGTGTCCATATTTCCGACAGTTTTTCATTCCAAGTTTCAAGGGCATTTTCAAGATTTTGAACTACCCAGTTATCACTCATTCAAAGCACCTCCTTACAATTAAGGGGTGTCCCTTAACTTGGCACACCCCTCGATAACTGTGTAACTCTTATCTTAGCCTGTGATAAGAGTAAGGATTTCTTTCGCAAAAGTGATAATGACACCGCCCGCAAGAGTCAGGAAGCCATTGGCTCTCTGAGAAGGGTCGTGAGATTTGAGTGAAAGACCGACCTGCACGATACCAAAGCCAAGCAAAATCATACCGATGGCACGGATAAGTCCGAAGATAAAGTCGGACAGATTATTGACTACGGTAAGCGGGTCATTCGCTGCAAATGCAGTCGTTGTCATTCCAAGTGCCAACGCACCGACAATGACCATTGTGCAGTAAGCACGGAAGCCTTTCTTAACCTTTCCGGTCATAGGCAGTTTCTTTGTTTCCTGAATGTCAGTTGCTTTTTTCTTAAAAATAGTCATAGTTGAATACCTCCAAAATTTAATTTGTTTGATTGTTTATGAACAGAGCTTCCATCTCCTCATCGGAAAGAAGTTCCCAGTTTGTTTCTTCCATTTCCTTTTCAGGAAGTGTTGCAGGGTCAATGTCCCAAATGGCAATCGAAGCAATATCTTTTGTGACTTCTCCGTGCTTATAAGGACTCGCCTTTCCGTCTGTGGTAAGTGCCACATTCGGGTGTTTCATAATGTCATATTTGAAATCCATAATGGGTCTTTCCCCACGGATAAACAAAATAGCGTACTGATTATCGAGCATACGCACCTCATCAGGGGTAAGTAACTCTCTGCCGCTAATCTGATAGTTGGTGGAATAGTTACCGCTTCTTCCGGTACTCTTTCCGAACGTGTTGGTATCAATGGTTTCCTTGCCCAACAGCTCCGACACATATTTATGGGTTGACTGCTCATTTCCACCGAGGTAAAGAAATTCATCGCAGTTACCTACAATGCTCTCCCACTGTTTTTCAAACAAGGCTTTAAGCTGTGCCAAGTTCTGTAAGATGATGCTTACCGATACACCACGGGAACGCATAACCGACAGTATCTTGTCGAAGTCGTCCGGCAGTGAAACATTGGCAAATTCGTCCATCATAAAATGAACAGGCATCGGCAAACAGCCGCCGTGGATATGGTCGGCTGCATAAAATAACTGCTGAAAAAGCTGTGTGTAAAGAATGGATACCAAGAAGTTGAAACTAGAGTCGTTATCCGGTATCAGTGCAAACAGTGCCACCTTTTTCTCTCCGAGTGACTGCAAATCCAGTTCATCGGCAGAAGTAAGAGCAGCAAGACTTTCCAAGTTAAACTTTTCAAGCCTTGCTGCAAGGGTTATCTGTATGGATTTTAATGTTTTGGAAGAACCGGAATGATAAGAGTGGTAATACTTCAAAGCAATGTGGTCAGGATTATCTATCATCAAATCCGAAAACAGATTATCAAGCGGAGAAGGACTTGGGTCGTCCTCGTCCTCAATCGCCCCGGCTCTGAGCATTTCCATTACCATCGCAAAATTCTGTTCTTCCGGCGGTGCTTCATAATGCAGATAAAATACAAGTGCAAGCAGAAGCATTGACGCTGCCGTATCCCAAAATGGGTCATTGCTCTGTGAACCTTTCGGAGTGGTACTCTTAAAAAGATTGGTTACGAGCTTCTGCACATCATTGTCATTCTGCAAATAAACAAAAGGATTGTAACAATGGCTTTTCTCCATTGAAATCAAATCAAGCACACGCACTTCGTAACCTTTCTTCTCAAGAAGATGTCCCGTATCTCGCAGGATTTCCCCTTTCGGGTCTAATATCACATAGCTGTTTCTTGCAGCGTTCATAATATTAGGCTTTGCATAAAACCTCGTCTTACCTGCACCGGAGCCACCGCACACAAGCGTATTCAGATTTCGTCTGTGCTTCTTGGCATTAAGTCCAATGCACACATTCTGAGTCATCAGCTTATTTTCTGATAGTGGCTTTTGTCGGTACTTTTTATCAATGGCTCTGACATTGCCCCATTTGGCAGAACCGTGTTCTTCTCGTCTGCGGTAATTCTTTCTTGTCGAAAAGTAAATCCCGATACCCATTCCATAGCATAAAAGCAAAATGAGGACAGTTTTCAGGCTGTCCCCACATAATTTTATGGAAAATGGATTATCAAAGAGTGTCGCAAGATTGGCTGCTATCTCCGGCAATCCTCCGCTTATGGAAGGTGCAATCAGAAGTGCCAGCCATATGACCGGAACGATACCGACAATGGATAAAATAATGGCAGTCTGCCTGTCATTATCTCGCTTCATCTGAGCGTTTCCTTTCAATCACTTTGAACTTTTTCAATGGGGCATTTCCGACTTTTACAAGCAGGTCGTCTACTGCGTCTGCGGACTTGCCTTCCTCCATCAACTTTGTTTTCTCATCGTTTAAGGAGCGAATGACAACACCGTGTTCATAATCGTCCAAAGCAATGTGGTAGAGTTTTTCTTTTTCCATATCTGCCCTCCGTTATCTCTCATAGTCCTTTGAACGCTCCTGCTTCTTGCGGAACATTTCATCAGAGATATGACTGTGAATTTCTGCCATTGCATTTCGTGTCTTGGAAAGCTCCGCACGGATTTCTTTCGGCTCTTTGGAAGCCAGTCCCTCCGGAATACGGTTAATTGCAAAATTCTGTGTATCTACGCCATACTTCTTGCAAATCATATATCCGATACACACTGCCTGAAAGCCCATATCCCTGCGGCTGTAACTTTCGCTGTTGATGGAAAGCTGTGCGTGTCCAAGTTCCTGAGCGACACACTGAGCAACTGCTACGCTGTCGCCCACATTACGCTTCACATACAAGGTCTGCTTTTCATTATTATAGAAAGCTGCCATATTCGGATACGGAAGTTCATCGGTTGCCGCAACCTCTACCGGAGATACATCAAGCATTGTCGTGATAAGTGCTTTCGGGTCACGGTTTGCTGATACTGCCGGAGCTTTTCTTCCATTTGTCTGCGTAACATCAAATACCTTTTTGACATTGTAGGAAATACCCGGAGAACCATCTGCTCTTGTGTATTCCACTGGTTCAAGGATAGAAATACTCTTTGCCCCTTTGGTAATCTTCACATTGTCCTTACCCCAATCATCAAAATCTTTAAGCTGTGTCGCCTGCGGATACTGACTGTAAATAAGGAGAGCATTTGCTGCGGAATATCTGTCCATTCGACTCTGCGTATCAAGAAAACTCTTGAATTTCTCAGGGTCACTCACAATCTCACGGGAAGCGTCATCAATCATCTGATAGACCTTTTCTTTTTCTGCTCGCTTCTTTTCTGCATACTCCTCTTTGGATAATCTCGGCTGATTACCGCCAGCCTTTGCGGGTTTGAAATCATTTGTCATAGTGAATTACCTCTCTTTTGTTTTGGGTTTTTTCTTCGGCTGACGGTGTACCGTCTGACCGTTTTTCTGCTGCGGCTTCTTGCCGTCTTTCTTAACCTCCGGCTCTTTACGCTCTGCTTCTTTTTGCTGTTTTGCCTGTGCCTTATAACGGTCAAGTTTCTCTTTGACCGATGGCTTTTCCACTGGCTTTGCAACACCCTTATCAGATTGCGTTTCTACCGGCTCTGAGTTTTGCCTTGACAGAGGGCTTTTGTCTGTTTTGGCGACTGAGGGGTTTGCGTTTGCTCGCTCCTCTTTCTGCATTGGATTTCTGACCGCTTCTTCCATAATGATTTCACTCTTGGATTTAGTCGGCTTTTCTTTTTCAACCGCTTCACGGTCTGCGATAGCTTTCTCTGCTTCACTGACAATCGAAGCCTTATCCACTTTGCCAAGTTCAAATCTTTCAACGATACGCTGAATTTTAGAAGCGTCCTCTGCTCTTGCGATAATATCTACCGGAGCGTTCTCTCCCTTTGTGTTCTTATCTCTGAGGACACAATAAAGAACGCCATAGCGTTTTGCCTGTTCGGTAAACTTCTTCAAATCCTTTTGCGGAATGGAAAAGACTTTCAGCTCCTTGCCTGACTTAATCATATTGGTAAGCCTTGCTTTGCCCTTCGTCTTTTGTTCCTGCTTCAGAACCGATACCAAAAGCAATGCGATATTCTTCGCCGCCGAACCGCTTAATCTTGCAGCAACTTCAAATCCTTCAAGCGAAAGCCTGACGACCTGCTCTGCTGCGTCACCACCGTTGTTCATAGCGTGATTTCTCCTTTCTCTGCTGTTTTTGTTCCTCTGTTTCAATATGCTCAAGGTTTTCTTCCATAACCTTTGACCTCTCCGCAATATCCTCGCAGAGTTTTACTTCCCGTCGGAGTTTTTTCAATTCTCCATTGATAGAAGCGATTTCATCTTTTGCCGCCTGAAGCTGACCATCATCAATATTTGTTCTTATCTTTTTTCGGAGATGTGTTCTTCCGGCAATCAGATTTTTCATCTGCTCCTCTAAGGAAGTCTTATATGAAAAAAGCTGTTCGTCCGTGGAAATATTTTCTCGTCCGAGCAGCCTTACTTCATCAGTAATCTTATCGAGCTTCATCAAATCATCTTTCAAAAGATAATGAAGCCTTGCGTTATTCTGTTTCTTATACTTGGGCAGATAACCGAGTCTGTAACAGTAATACAGATACAGCCCATAAAGTCCGCCTTTCTTTTTCAGCTTCTGCCCTCTGGTCTGCATACGGTACTGTCTTGGCTTGTAAGTCGCCCTCTGGAACGGCTCAATCTCTGCCCATCTGTCACGATTTTCTTTGATACGCTCTACAATCCGGTCATTGGTATAATCTGCTCCGAGATTTTTCAGTCGTATCGGCTTATCGTATCCCTTTGGAATAACCGTCCAGTATTTTCGGCTTGGACTCAGGTTATAGGCATATCCCATTTCCTTGAGAGCAAACTGAAATTCTTTCAGGGTCTTGCTGTGGTCGATAGCATAGTCAATGGCTTCTTTTGCAACCGAGTAGCGTGTCGGCATACCTGCCTTTTCTTTCATCGTCAGATACTCCGACTGCTTACTGCGGTTTGGATTCTGGTCATAGTAAAGTCCATACTTCTCACAAATCCTGTCTGCAACTTTTCGGAATTTGAACCACGCTTTTTCCTCGCCCCACAAATGTTTGCCATCGACAAAAGAAATAGAGTTGATGACAAAATGACAGTGCAGGTGCTTTGTATTCAGATGGGTTGTCACAACAACCTGAAACCTTTTGCCCCACACTTCATTTGCAAACTCCATTCCGATTTTCTGTGCCATCTCAGGAGATATATCTGTTTCCTTGAAACTCAAATATCCGTGATAGGCTTGGATACCGTCTGTCTTTTGGTACTGTTCCTTAACCGTTATGAACTGGTCACGGGCAATCGCCACATTACAGTTGATACCCTCAACATAAAATTCTCGCCCTGTTTTTTCTTCATCCTTTGCATAAGCAATAACATCAGCAAGAGCCTGATACTGTTCCGGTGAAAACTCCCTTTTGATATTTGCAGAAGTCTTTTCGGGATTGGTTGCATAGTCAATGACCTGACCGAGCCTTTCTGTTACCGACCACAACTTTGTTACTGCCATTTCATTTCGCTCTGATTTGGACGAAGATATGTCCTCTCAATCTCTGACTGGAACTTATTCCACTTTGCAGCTTCATTCTTCAGCATAGGTGCGTCAATGAAACCAAGTGTATTCGCTTTAGCCGCAAGCTGATTGATGTTATTACCGATAGAGGACAGTTCTCTCATCACATCATAAAAGCGGTCATCGGGTTTCTCTTTCGGCTCGTAACCTCTGATAAGTAAACGGATAAGTCCTGCTTCGGAAAGACAAGCCTTCTTTGCCTTTGCTGCCAAGTCCTGTGCTTCCTTGCGGTTAAAGCGTACAATCTTCTGAATGTTTCTCTTTCTCATAATCGGTATCTTCCTTTCTCTTTACTCTGCAATCTTTGTTAATCTGGAATAAGCACATCATCGTAACGCCAAGACAACTGCCGAGCAGTGTCCCAGCGGCGATAAGTAATAACTCTCTCAAATCAAGTTCTCCTTTCTCACGGGGTATTAGGGGCAACCCCTAACGAGCCTTTTACCGTTTGGGAAACTATGTTTATCCAAATGGTCTGCTCGCTAAGAATAAACATCTCCTCCGGGTTGCCCCGTTCTCAGGCTGCTATCTCTCATAATCCTTTGATTTCGGCTTAAAAGGTTCAGCCACGATATTGCCGCCCACTTCCTTAGAAAAGCGTTCGGGATACTTGAACTGTTCCTTGTATTTCTTCATCATATCGTCCGGCAAGCTCTGAAAGCTCTCGCTCTCAGGTGGTGCATAACAGATAAAGAACTTGCCGCAGATAATATCTACCATCTCTTTCTTATCATTGTCCTGCACATAAACTGCACGGTTAAGCGGAAGTCCTCTCATCTTTCCTTCCTCATTACAGATGATTGCAACGTCATCGTCATAGGGCATATATTCCTCAATATCCCCACCGACAACCTCCTGCATTGCTTCCAGACTGTCGTCGATTACAATTTCCTTCGGGTACTTTTCCGGTTCTACCAAGAGAACTTTAATCTTTGTATCATTCATCGTTCTTCATTCCTTTCGTGTGTTTTTTTATTGTAAATTCCCATTCGCATACAAAGAAAATCGTTGAAGTCCTTACCTGCTTTTGGTGGCTCATCAACGATTTCATACTTATCCGGCAGAATAGTTTTTAAGGTCTGTGCTGCCTTTCTGCCCGCTATATCATTGTCAAAATGGATACGGATTTTCCTGACAGATGGGTTACTGCCAAGATACTTTTCCAGTGCAATCGGCACTTTACTGTCCTCAATTTTCTTTGCCGGAGAATACACCCCGGACAGCGAAACAAAGCTCATTTCTTTCCAGTCCTGCCCGTTCAGTTTTGCAAGCGTGGCATAGGATAACAAGTCAATGGCACACTCAAAGAGGTGTACTTCCTCCAAATTTTCCTTACCAAGCCGAAAAGAATAATCTTTTTTACTGCCACTGCAATCGCCCATAATCCTACGCTTATTCGTGGAACGGTAGGCTGCATATTTCGGTTCTTTCTTCTCGTCATAGCCTACAAATACAACATTGTGATACGGCAGGCTCTCAAAGATAAGGTCATTAGAGATACAGTAATTGATGATTTCAAAATCTATTCCTCTCCCGAAAAGATACTCTGTAATCACTCTGTTGGAAGCACATTTTTCAGGGAGAAGAAGCGGTTTATTTTCCTCTTTTGGCTGTGGCTTTTCATAGACCGGAGCCTGAATCGCTGTGTGTCCGATAATGGTTTCCACTGCTTCAAGGAAGCTGTAACCTTTGACCTTAATCAGATAATCCAAGGCACTCCTGCCGCCAATTCCTCTCGACCACCATATCCATTTCCCGTTTGAAATTTTCAAACTGTCGTGGGTTCTGGTGCAATAGGTATTACCTGAAAACTTAACCAGCTCATACGGTTCATAATTTTTCAGGTAGGTTAATAAGTCCATCTGCTTCGCCTGAATGATTAACTCAGGTGCGATAAAAGGCATATCGACCACCGCCTTTCAGTTTATCTCTCATACGATTTCTCCTTTCTGCCGCCGACTGCTTCGCCCTCATCAGGCTCTCCGCCGACAATCTCATTTTCCTTTTTATCCATATTGAGCAGGATATTCAGCTCATCAAGTCGAGCAGTTTTTGCCTTCAATTCTTCCTCTTTGGCAAACGGCTTTTCGATTTCCTGCTTCGCTGTTTCAAACTGCTTTTCCGTATTTTCAAGACTGTTTTTCGTATCAGCAAGTGCTTCCTCAAAGCGTTCAATACCGTTATCTATTCTCACGATATTACCGTGAGCGTCGTCGCCAAGCGGTACATCTCTGCTTGTTTCGCCTTTTAATTTCACAACATAATTACGCTGAACCGTATCAAAATACAGTTCCATTTGAAAGCCACGGTACTCGCCAAGTGGTATCGCATCGGGACTGTTCATTGACTTGCAGGCATTGATGATTGCCTGACCTGCTTCGGCTTTTTCGGAATAAGAAACACCCGATACCATCATTCCAAGCGGCTGCTCGTCTGTCGGTTTCGGGTGTAATTTTGCTGTTTCAACATCTTTGGTAAGTCCCTCTACACGGGATTTCAAGTAAGCAATCTGCTGTGGGTAGAACTTGATGACCTTATCCTCCAGTCCGTATTTCTCCGATAAGAAATTGGATTTTAACATCTTCAGCTTCTGCACCTGAATGTCTAAGTCCATCTTTTCTTTGATATATGGATTACCTGTTGCAAGCATTTTTATCTCCGCATAGGACAGTGCGGTTTCATCAATATCCTCTGCCGACCTGACCGGAGATTTGCTCGTCATAATCTGACTTGCGAACTTCTGCTTACCTTCCACAAGCTGATAGAGGTATGCATCAAAGGTCTGCTCTGTTACATAGCGGTAAATATCTACCTGCGGATTTTCATTGCCCTGACGGACAATTCTACCGGAACGCTGCTCCAAATCTGAAGGTCGCCACGGACAATCCACGTCGTGAAGTGCAATAAGTTTGTCTTGCACGTTCGTCCCGGCACCCATCTTCTGAGTAGAGCCAAGAAGCACCCTGACTTCTCCCTTGCGGGTCTTTTGGAACAGTTCTTTTTTCTTCATATCCGTGTCGGCTTCGTGTATGAACTTCACTTCACTTTCAGGAATACCTCTCTCAATCAGCTTCTTTCTGATGTCGTTATAGACGGAAAATGTTCCGTCATTCTTCGGCGTGGAAAGGTCACAAAACACAAGCTGTGCAGATTTCTTGTCGGCATTTTCTTTCCATATCCGATAGATGTTATCAACGCAGGCATTGATTTTACTGCCCTCAAAATCAGGCAGCATGTCGTTTAGCATACGCTGGTCAAGAGCCAGTTTTCTTCCGTCATTCGTGATTTTCAGCATATTATCTACGCTTGAATCCACACCGCCGCCACGCACCTGCTCGGCTCTCTCTGCAAGGGAAGCAACCATTTCCTTCTGCATTTCCGACGGCTTTACTGCAATGTTATGGTACTTTGCTTCCGGTACTGGCAGGTTCAACATATCTGCTGTTTTAATGTCCGCTATCTCCTTGAACATCGCCATTAGTTCAGGCAAGTTATAGAATTTTGCGAACCTTGTCTTTGCTCTGTATCCCGTTCCTTCCGGTGTAAGTTCCACTGCTGTAATGGTTTCTCCGAAAGTGGAAGCCCAGGCATCAAAGTGCTGCAACCCGTTTTTCACAAGCGTGTTGTACTGCAAATATCGCTGTATCGTATAGAGTTCCACCATACTGTTTGAGATAGGTGTACCCGTTGCGAATACGGTTCCTCGTCCTCCGGTAATCTCGTCAAGGTAACGACACTTCATAAAGAGGTCGGAAGATTTCTGTGCTTCCGTCTGTGCGATACCACCCACATTACGCATTTTTGTATAAAGATAAAGGTTCTTGTAATAATGGCTTTCATCAACAAAAAGCCTGTCTACACCAAGTTCCTCAAAGGTTACAACATCATCTTTTTTCGTCTGGTCATTGAGTTTATCAAGTTTCTGCTTGATAGATTTCTTTGACTTTTCAAGCTGCTTTATGGAGAAGTTTTCCCCTCGGTTTCGCTTGAGTTCTGCAATTCCTCCCGTTATCTCCTCAAGCTGCTGTTCTAAGATTGCCCTCTGTCTTTCAATGGACATTGGGATTTTCTCAAACTGTGAATGTCCGATGATAACTGCGTCATAATCTCCGGTTGCAATCCTGCCACAGAACTTTTTACGGTTCTTGGTTTCAAAATCTTTCTTTGTTGCGACAAGGATATTCGCCGCCGGATAGAGTTGCAAATACTCAGCCGCCCATTGTTCGGTCAAGTGATTTGGTACAACAAACAGTGACTTGTTACAAAGTCCAAGCCTTTTCGACTCCTGTGCTGCCGCTACCATTTCAAAAGTTTTTCCTGCTCCGACTGCGTGTGCAAGAAGCGTATTTCCTCCGTAAAGAATATGGGCAACCGCATTTTTCTGATGTTCCCTGAGTTCAATTTCAGGGTTCATACCATTGAAGATGATATGACTTCCATCATACTCACGAGGTCTGACGCTATTGAATTTCTCATTATAGGATTTGCAAAGTCTTTCCCTTCGTTCAGGGTCAGACCATATCCAGTCCTGAAATTCCTGCTTAATCATTTCCTGCTTCGACTGAGCAATCGCTGTTTCCTTTTTGTTCAGGACAGCCTTCTTCTTTCCCTCATCATCTTCGATATAATCAAAGATACGCACATCTTTTAAGTTCAGCGTTTCCTCGATAATCTTATAGGCATTGATGCGGGAAGTTCCGTAAGTGTTATATGCCCTTACATTTCCTTTGTCATAGGATTTGCCCTCAATATTCCACTCACTCGTAAATGGGGAGAAGTGAACTTTGATATTCCACTGTGCATAGCGTGGTGTTTCAAGCAAATGAAAGATAAACTCCTGCACATCGTCCGGTGGCAGCCAAGTTGCACCAAGTCGCACGGAAATTTCACTTGCAGTCAGGTCTTTCGGTTGCACCTTTTGAAGTGCTTCTACATTGACCTTATAATCTTCCGGATAGAGTTCTGCCGACTTCTTTGCAATCCTCAGCTTTTCCCTGACATTACCCGAAAGGTATTCATCAGCCATCAGATACTTCGGTTCGTAAGAATTTCCATACTCATAAAGCGGGTTTAGGAAGATAACACCCTTTAAGTCCTCAAAGATTTCATTCTCCGATTTACCGGAAAGCTCCATCATATAGTCCATATCAATCGTGGCTTTTTCTCCAAGAGATACCGCCAACGCTTCGCTTGCCGTATCAACAGAAGTAACCGGAGTATGCGGCTTAATTGTCCTCTTAGAAAACATATCAGCCTTACGTTCCAGTTCTCCGTCCTCTCCGATTATCTCCAATGCGGAAAGCAAAGAGAATGAACTGTCCTGCGAAAAAGCAGAGGTATTTGCACGGCTGTTAATGAGTCCGTACTTACCTGAAAAGGTATCATAAAGTCTGTTTAATCTCTCCTGCTCCGCTTTTATTTCGCTGTCAGGGTAATCTTCTGTCTGCAATTCAATCAGCGTTCTGACGGAATTTCTAATGGCAATCATACCCTTAATTCGGTTCTCTGCGGTTGCCGACACCTCCACCGGAGTCATACGGGAATTTTCACGATAGTAGATTTTATCGTCTACCAACGTATAGGAAAAGTTTCTCACTGTCGGGTCTGCCGGAATAGAATTATCTTCCTCCTCCAGTTCTTCCTCAGTTTCATATTCCGTGATTTCTCCGTGAATGTTTGCTACTGCTTCATCAAGCTGTGCTGCAAGGTCTGCATTTTCATACGGCACACAAGTTGCTTCCATACCGAAACGCCCCGATACCATTTTCATTTCTCCAAGTATCATTTCGGGGTGCTGCACAAAATAAGAGTTCATCTTAATTCCGTTCTCATCGGTATCAAGATGAACCCAATCCGGCTCAATATCTATCAGTCTGTCACGCTTTTGCAGGATAAGAATATCCGAAACGACTTCCGTTCCTGCATTACCCTTAAAGGTGTTATTTGGCAATCGAATTGCTCCAAGAAGCTCTGCTCTCTGTGCAATATATTTTCGTACCGCCGAGTTTTCCTTATCCATTGTGCCTTTGCTCGTTACAAGAGCCATCACACCGCCGGGTCTTAACTTATCAAGGGACTTGGCAAAAAAGTAATCGTGTATCAGGAACTTATGCTTGTCGTACCTTTTATCTAACACCTTAAAATCTCCAAAAGGCACATTGCCAACCACTCCATCAAAGAAGCTGTCCGGCAGATTGGTTTCTTCAAATCCTTGTGCCGCAATGGTTGTTTTCTGATAAAGCTGCTGTGCAATCCCTGCGGAAATCGTATCAAGTTCCACACCGTAAATCTTACTGTCCTGCATTGCGTCCGGCAGCATACCGATGAAATTACCGATACCGCAGGACGGCTCTAACAAGTTGCCTTCCTTAAAGCCCATTTGCTCCATTGCCTTATAAATGGCTGTGATAACTTCAGGCGGCGTGTAGAACGCAGTCAATGTGCTTTCTCTTGCCGAAGCATATTCCTCCGGTGTTAATACCGAAGAAAGTTCCAGATATTCCGTTGCCCACGCTGAATTATTTTCATCAAAGGCTTCTGAAAGCCCACCCCAACCGACATACTTTGATAAGATAATCTGTTCTTCAGGAGTGGCAAATCTGTTTTCTTCCTGACATTTTTTAAGAAGCTGTATCGCCATAATATTTCTGCGGAAGCGTTCCTTTTTACCAACCGTTTCAACCTCATTTTCTCTAAGATTAAAGGTGTGACGGTCTGCCATAGGCACATCAGGGTGCAAGTCAAAGCCTTTGACTTTTTTCTTCTGCTCCCAAGCGGGAACTAACGGCTCAGACTCTTTTTCATTTCTTTCTTCGGCAGGTTCTTCCTTTACAATCAAATGCTCATTCATCGGATTCTCTCGCACTTTTCTGTCAAACTCTGTGCGTGAAAATTCCTTATTGAACAGTGGCACATCATAGTCATAGAGCATTACTCTCTCATCATCAACAGATAAGATTTCGTACTCAGAAGCACCGATATACACCTTATCGCCAAGATGATATTCATACTGCACATCTTGTAGCTGTTCTGCTTCTTCAGGTTCTTTTTCGGTTGGTTCGACCTCTTGCTCCGGTGGTGCATTAGAAAGTATCTCACGATTTCTTTTCGTTTCCTCGATTTTGGCTCTGCGTTCCTCTTGACTTTCAAGCCACTGAGGATAGCGTTCTTTTTCCTTTGGATTTAAGTATCTGTCCATTCGGATAAGTTCCCCGATACGCTTCTCCACCTGCGACCACGAAAGTGTGATATGTGGATTTTCTTTACCGATGCCTTTCGTAATCGTAATACCTTTTCCATCGTGGCTCTCATCAATGCCTGCCCCGATTATGACGGGATAAGAACCGCCCCAACCATATTCATTTTTCAAGAAGTCGGCATTTTCTTTTGCAGAAAGACTTTTTTCAAACTGCTCATAAATACGCATTTTTCCCTCAGAAAATCCGCTTCCATTCGCAAGAATAGCGTCGATAATCTCCTGAGAAAAAGTAAAGGCAGAGGTTTTCTTTTCCTCTGCCCGACCGTCTAATATGAATGTCATCTGACCGTCCATTGACGGTAATGGTTTTATGCTGTCACTTAATTCTCCCAGTAATCGCATAGCTTCAAAATGACGGGCAATAACAGCCCAATCATAATAGCTCTGTGCGGTTCTGCTGTCGTATTTGCCCTCCCACAAATGCAGAACGTTTTCAAAGGTCTTGTACCCTACTGTCCTGCCGTCCTCTAAAGTAAGTTCGGTATAATCATTATTGAAAATACTCTTTATATACTCTGTGCGGTCTTTGTTATCAGGATTACGTTCATAATAATCTTTAATTTCTTCCAGACTTGCTGACAAATGTGGTGTCGTTCTGAGAATTTCATTGATTACTTCATCACGTCCAAAGAACGGAAGGCTTTTATCCTCGTGCGTTCTGTCGTAATACTCTAAGCGAATATCACTTCCGCTTTCACGATTTCCTGTGCCGAATTGCGAAGGGAGTTCATCAGACGAACCCATTTCATCATATCCTCCGCTTTCATCTGTTCGGTCACTCCCTCTTTCTGTGCCATCTGGCTCAGAATTGTTTTCTCCATCTTGCTGGCTCTCTGTTCCACTTCCGCCAAGTGCTGTGTCAGTTCGCCCCTCGTCAGGAGATTGTAGTAAAGGACTCTGTGATGTTCCTTCAGAAACTCTCTCCTCATCTGAGCGTACCTGCCCAGCGTCACTTCCGGCTGCTGTGGAAGTTTCAGGTTCGGAAGGCTGTAATCGCCCACCATCGTGTAGGTCAGTTCGTTCATTGTCCAAACTCCTTTCGTCGTTATTTTCAACCTTATTGTATTCATTTCTGTCCTGACCGACAATTATGCGATTTTGACGGTTGAGTGCAGTAATTGTTTTAGATATTTCCGTTAATCCCATTTCTGCAATATCACTGGTAGCAAATCCAAGTGCATTGAGTGTTTCCTGCGTATTGAAGTTAGTAACATCTCTGAAATCATCAAGTTCAAAATAACCGTCCGTATCAACGCCGAGCCTTGACATCATCATATATGCCACACTATTTGTCACGACATTTTTATAAATGAAAGCCACAATATCCTCTTCCACTTCCTCAAAGGAACTGCCCTCGGTTGCATAGTAAAGGTCTTGCAGATAATCAGGGATATTATCCTCTGCCGCATTTCTTGCTGCTCCCATAATTGCTTCGGCAAGACTGCTCTTATTCTCAATCTCTCCGAAAGTGCTTTCCAATGTTTCAATCACATCAGCTTCGTATTCCTGACGCATATCCCAAATCGGGACTGTTCTTGAATATCTGCTTTCGTGAGTATCTGAAATGTCAAAGTAATGTGTCAGTCTTTGCCGTGAACGGTTTTCATCAGCAAAAACAGCAATACCTCTAGCACCTCGGTTGACCCATCTGCCAAAAATTTTGTTCCACTGCTCTATCTCAAGAACCGCTGTTGCATCTGGTCGCTGTGCATATACAAGAAGCTGCTCGTCATAACGTAACTTATAATTTCGGCAAGCCGAAGCTAAGAATGCCTGCCAGTTCTGAGGATTTGACACAACCGTTTTGCAGGTGCGGTTGTAAAGCTCAGAAATAAGGTCATATTTTCGTGCCATTACTCTTGCACCTCCTTATCGCTGTTTTTCTCTGTTTCTGGTCTTGTTTTTTGACGGTTCGGATTGATTGATAGGTTCAACTTTACTTCCATTAAGCTCCATTTTTTCAGCAAACTCGCATATATGATAGCAGCAATTTCCGACATACAAATGGTAGTCATCAATATACTTGCACACTCTGTCTGCTGTGTGTCCATCACGAAAAGTAATCTTGATTTTTCCACCATCGGGAATATAGAATTTCAAATTGTAATGACTGTCTATAAATCGAATTTGCTTTTCCTGCGGCTCTGCTCTATTCTCCTGTTGCTTCATTTTCCTTACCTCTCATTTTTGTTGCTTCATCAGAACCGCCGCCCAAATACGAAAAGAGTTTACCGGACTTTGTATTCTTCTGAAGCTCCATAATCACACCCATATCAGGAATCGTGATATTCGGGATTTTCAGGATTGCTTCCATATCAAGCTGCTGCAACTTTTTCTCCGTATCACAACCGGAGTCAAAGAGTTTATTCAGCACCTTGACCTTATTCTGAAAAGTTGCTTTGTCTTTCACGAAAATACCTCCTTAGCTAATGTTGATTACAATAGAAATACTGCCGCTCTGTTCTTCTTTCTGCGGATTACGTGAATACTCAGGAAAAAGGGACTGTACTCTCTGCCTTGCCCTGCGTATGGTTTCAAAACAAGGAAGTCCGTATGCTCGGTAATTAAATACAATATCCTCAAGCGGAAGATTTCCGGCAGGTATATATCCGTACCGATTGTAATAATGCAGAATAAGAAGCATATCATCATACCTCGACATCGGGCATTCCTTTAAGATTTCAAGCACTCGGCTCTCCACCGTTTTCTGTTGTTTCATAATGTTCCTCCAAGAATTAAAGGGACAGAGTTTTTTACGCTCTGCCCCGACTGATTAATGTTCGCTTGTTACTTACTTCTTACGGTTTTTAACCTGAAGAAAGATAAAGCCGCCGACAATAACGGCGACTAATGCGATAGCGATAATTGTCTTTGCTTCCATTACTCGTTACCCTCCTTTTTCTTCTTTTTGTATGCAACAACAGAAGTTACGGCGATACCGACAGCAGAAAGTCCGGCAAGGACATACCAAAGTTTCATATTGGTATCATCTCCTGTTTTCGGAGTATCCCTCAACTCATTGTGCATTTTTACAACGGCTGTTTCATCAAGTTTGATAGTAACATTCTGGTCGGCAGGTGTGATATATGCGGCAGAGGCATTGTTTGCCACTTCGGATACGGTATATTCGCCAATACGAAGTCCCTCAATCACAATTTCGCCGTTCTTATCTGTTTCAAATGTCATATCATAACCGTTTGCTCCGGTTACTCTGAACGCAAAACCTTTAACCTTACCATCTGAAGATGTCTTGACGATTTTCAGTGTTCCACGCATAGCTTCATTGATAAATCCAACACCAGCCTTATTCTCAACGGAATAAGTTGTTTCGTCTTTCTCAATGAAAACAGAGTATTCTCCCTTATCAAGCAGGAAGCCCTCTGGTGCTTTTGTTTCACGGACAATATATTTTCCGTAAAGCAGCTCTTTCATCTCATAAATTCCGGTTTCGGTTTCTTCAAGATTTCCGATAAGTTCATCGCCATCATCAATCTTTCCGTTCTCATTGGTGTCCTTATATACCTCAAAGGTTGCACCCGTAAGTTTGTTATCTGGATATTCAGCGTCCACCTTCGTGAGTCTGATATTGCCGTGAACATACTCATTGACAATCTCAATTTCAACTACCTGCTCGGCTTTGCTGATATTGACCTCATACGCTTTTTCATCAAGAACAAATCCCTTTGGCTGCTCGATTTCTCTTACAATCCATTTGCCATAAGGAACTTTTGCAAAAGAAAAACTACCGTCTTTTGCAGAGGTAGTCGTCATAAGTGCAGTATCCTTTGTAAATTCTGTTTCTTCGGCTTTGAAGATACCGATAACAGCACCCTCAAGTGCTTCTCCGTTCTCGTCAATCTTCTTACCTGATACAGAACCATAGATAAGTTCATTCTTGATTTCTTTTCCATCATTCACTTTGATTTCAACTGTTGCGGTATCCTGACCTGCATATTCAAACATAACCGGATATTTCGTATCAGAGAGAACATAATGCTCATCGGTTGCAATCTCCTTGACATAGTATTTGCCAAACGGAAGGTCTGACTTCATAACAGCAGTTCCATTTTCATTTACGCTGACAATCTCAATCAGTCCATCAGCCGGAATAACTGTACCGCTTGCAGATACAATATCTTCTGCGGCATAAAGACCAAAGCTGATGTTTTTGATTTCTCCGTTGTCGCCAATACCAAATGTCTTATCCTTTTCAATGGCTTTTACAAGGCTTACCTGCACTTTCTGTCTTTCGTTATAGAATGATGTGGAAGTTTCGGTAACAGAGATATTCTGACCTGCATAAGTAAGCTCAACCGTATGTGTTTCGCCACTCACTACCATTCCATCAGGTGCGGTAATTTCCTTGACCTCGTATTTTCCGAGATAAAGTTCTTTGCTCTTCACAAATCCATCGGAGCTTGTTGTGATAGTATCTACCACTTCGCCCTTTGAACAGCGGAGCGTACCGTCCGGTGTGCTAATATCTTCCGCAGCACGGACTTCATAAACTGCTCCCTCAAGTCCTGTCACTTCATAAACAGGCTGATAAATAACATCACTGTCCTCAGAACCACTTACATTGACACCACTAAATACTTCTCCGGTTTTTTCAACCGTGATAGTACCTTTCTGTGCCATATTCGGCTTATTGACTTTCACAACAGTTACGCCACCTTCCTCTGTGGAATTTTCTTCGGTAATATCAAAATATACCGGAGTATCATCAAGTACATATCCGTATGGAGCTTGTACCTCTACGATAGAATACCCCTTGCCGTAATCCAGTTTCTCAGGTGTGACAAGAGAACCATTTGCATCGGTATAGAACACATCAATCGTGGTCGGTGTCGGATAAGTAAAGGTCATTTTGACCTGATTACCCTGCGGGTCGTAAATCTTAAATCCTGCTCCTGCATACGGAATACTCTTTCCGCTTTCTGCGTCCACCTTAACTACATTGACAAAGCTCTCGAAGTTACGGTTATTGATGAGATAACGATAAGTCTGTGCGTTCTGTGAAATGAACACATCAAAATCATCCATCATCTCTCTGCCTTCCCAACCAGAAGTCTGGTGTACGGTATAAATACCATACGGCATATCTTTTGTCTGACCGAAGCCATTTTCATCGCAAACAATGGTATCTCTCTCGTCTTTATTGGCTGCGTCATAGCTTCCGGCAGATTTCAAATAAATCTCAAAGGAAGCACCCTTTTCAGGTGTTTCAATCTTTGTTTCTCCGTCATCGGTATGTTTGATGATAGCCACATTGCCTTTGATTACCTGCTCGGTTACATCATTGGAAGTAAGGTTGTGTTCCACCTCATAAAGTTTCGGGTCTGCACCTACTTCATGGATAGTCTTATCAAGCAAATATCCCTCTGACGGTGTGATTTCTCGGATTGTCCAGTCGGTATCACAAACATATTCTTTAGTAGTGAACTGACCGTTTTCATCAGTAACATACTTATCTACAAGCGTTTCGCCCTTATAGATACCGTAAACTGCTCCCGAAAGTTTGGCATTGCCCTGTGCTTCGCCTTTCTCAGCGTCGCTCTTTGTGACTGTTACAGTAAATTTCTTCAAAATGTTATTGAAGTTTCTTGTGGTTACTTCTTTCCACTTCACTGGTACAGTCTGATTTTTCGGTACGACATAACGGATAGCTGTGTCTACTTCTTCAAGTGTATATGGTTCAGAACCACTGATAAGCACATCTTTGAAAGTTGCCACACCGTCTTTGTCCGTAACTGCATACTGGTCAACAGCATCACCGGAAAGAGAAGTACCGAAAAGATGGAACTTCACACCTTCAACAAGGTTATCTTCTGAGGACTTCACTACCTGAAGGTCGCCACGCTTCAATTTGTTATTGAAAGTGACCTTTGCAATCTGTCCTGCTACAACAGTAACTCTATGTGTTTCCTGCGGCTCGTACTTATCGTATGCCTGCTCGGTTACAGTATAGATACCCGGCATAAGATTATCAATCTGGAACTTACCGCCATTGGCTGTTGTAACCGTCTGATTGATACCGTTTCCGGTAATTGTGAAGTTAATACCGTCAACCTTGCCGTCCTCACTGGTCTTTACAATCTGACAAGAACCATAGCTGACTTTCATCTTCACATAACCGTTGATACTGTCGCTTACTTCCTGAGCATAGCTGACAACATCCTGCACACTGGAGTTCTGACCATGTTTACCCTCTGACCATACAACCACACCTCTGCGGACTGCATTTTTCTTCGTTGCGGTAATGGTAAATTCCTTACTCGGTGCAGTATCCATAGAAACAGTAAGTTTGTTACCATTCACTGAAAAGTTCACTCCACTGATACTTGCCTTGAAATTATATTTGGACAGCACATTGTTTGAGTCTGTCAGGGTAGTTGTGTACTTACTTCCATTCCACTCAAGTTCTATTGTCTTTGCCGAACCGGATGATTTATTACAAAAGCTTGGTATGGTCGCATGGTTCTGTACACTCTGCACCATACTGTTGTAATAACTGAAAATCTTATTGCGGAGCGGATGCCTTGCATTGATGACATCTTTCACATTGCTGCAACCACTGGCTGATACATGATTGAAGTTCACATCACGCTCTCCGATAACAGTTTCCCAGATAAGAAGCTGTGTGGCATAAGCCTGTGCAATGCTGTTTGCTGCTGCTTCATTCTGTGACCTCCAAGATGTCGAGATTGTCCCACGATAGCCATACTGTAAAATACGACCAACGAAAAGACGGATTTCATCTCCGGAAATAACCCCATTGGATGCAAGGTTATTAAAATAATTTTCGTCATACTTATTCATTGTCTGACCGACCTTGAGCGAAATTCCCGGCTCAATACAATAAGCAACATTGCCTGAGTATGAGCCAATAGCCTTAAGATTGGTAAAATTGGAACGTCCGGTATGCCAACCATTTTTCAAGGTCAAATTGCTGTGTCCCCATACCCCATCGTAATTAGCATCGCCATCACGAGGGAAATCGACCATATAAACATCGGCTTTTTCTCCCGAAGCAGCATATGCTGTTGTCGAGCCAATGCCTGCAAAAGTGGTCACACACATAAGGGTCGCCAAGAAAAGCGACGTGACTCTTTTGAATTTTGACTTTATCATTGCGTTTCCTCCTGTAAAAATTGAAAACACACCGTATCGCTACGATGTGCCTTTGTGGATTTTCTCTTACGACAGAATTTACCTGCCGAAAAACAAATGCGGATTTTTCGTTAATTTTTCATTTTACCATACACCTCCAGTCCGTTCATACTGTGCGATTGCCCCTTAGAGATAGACATATACTTTGAGATAGTTATATTCAAGTGAGATAATATATATCATTTTCGGTAGGTAGAAGTATAACTAAGGGGTTAGAGTGTGAGAAAGGGGAACTGTAAAACAGGCTATCTGCTGTCACGCTCTGCACGGTTACGCAAAAACTTGTTGTAATGCTCCAATGCCTTGCAGACAAAATCCTCCGTCTGACTGACGGGAATGTTTTTCGGGATAAGCTGTCTTACTCTGTCGCCCCTCAACACGATTTTTTCCTTTTGGTTCGGCTTTTCCTCAGACATAACAGCGTGGATTGCTTCTGTTGTAAGGTTGCCCTCGTTGAATAACTTTCGCATACGGATTGTCTGGTCGTGTGACGGGGTTGCGTCATTCAGGTCGATTTCGTCAACCACATCACGCTGGCAATCTTCGTCAAGATAGGAAAGTTCTACGGCAGGACGCATTTTAATACGCCCCTCGTCAACAAATTCAAGCAGTTCAGGAACAAGGTTTGTCAGACGAATATAACGCTGTATTTGTGTTTGACTTTCTCCACTTTGTGCAGCAAGTTCTTCCCTTGAATAATTTTGTCCCACTGGGACTAAATTATTTTTTGTAGGTCTGCCTGCTTGTCTTTTCATTGCTTCCAAACGCATTTTATAGGCAAAGGCTTTTTCACTCGGCAATATCTCTGACCTCTGGAAATTACTTTCAACCATTAAAATGGTCGCTTCATCTCTGTTCAGGTCTACAATCTCACTTCTCAGTGTTTCAAATCCTGCCAGTTCACAAGCTCGCTTTCGTCTGTGTCCTGAAACAAGTTCGTATCTGCCGTCCTCTTTCTGCCTTACCGTTGCCGGAGTAATCACTCCTCTTTCCTTGACACTCTCCACAAGCTGCATCATATCTTCATCGTCCCTGACCTTAAACGGGTGGTCGGGGAAATCATCAATTAGCTCCAATGGAATATCTCGGATTTTTGAAAGCTGTTCTTCATCTCTCTGTGCCTGCGTGGTAAATAAATCATCGAGCTTCGTGAGAGTGAAGTCGCTCTTTCTTCCTGCCATCGGCTAACACCTCCTTTGTAAATTCAGCGTATGCCTTAGACACTGTGCTGTTTGGCTCATAAGCATAAATACTCTTGCCTTTGGAAGAAGTTTCAGCGGCTTTTACGGCAATCGGGATTTGTGTTCGATACATTCTTATCTGATTACCAAAGTTTGCCCTGAGTGCTTCCACCGTACTCTTTGCAAGGTTTGTTCGGCTATCCACCAAAGTAAGAAGCATACCGTCTATCTTAATATCCGGATTGATATACTTCTTTACTTTTGAAATGGTCTGCACAAGCTGTGTCATACCCTTTGCAGGCAAATACTGAGCCTGAACCGGAATAATAACACTGTCTGCCGCCGATAAAGCATTGAGAGTAACCATACCAAGTGAAGGCATACAGTCTATAATTACATAATCATATCTGTTCTTCACTTGACTCAGATAATTCTTGAGTGTAGTTTCTCTGCTCATTGCGTTCACAAGGTTAAATTCCATTGCTGAAAGCTCAAGGTTTGCCGGAACAAGGTCAACACCTTCTTCGTGGTGCAGGATACCAACCATAGGGTCTGTCATCGTTTCATTGATTACATCTGTGAGTTTCGTTGCAAGCGTGATACCCAAGCCGTCTGTATCCTGCCAACCAAGACAAGTCGTTAAATCTCCCTGCGGGTCTGCGTCTATGAGCAATACTTTCTTGCCCTGCATTGCAAGCCCGACTCCGAGATTAACGGTTGTGGTAGTCTTTCCGACTCCGCCTTTCTGGTTACATACGGAAATCGTTTTACAGTTTGACACTTCTTTTTGCCCTCCTTTCTGAAAATTCATAGCCACCGCATTATGGCTATGTACCTGACCGACTCATTTCCTAATCGGTCATAGCAATATTTGTTCTCAACACCCCTTGCCAAGCAAAATGCTTATGGGAAATCACTAAGGAACAGACTGCTTATCTGTATCATAGGGTTCTAACCTCTGCCGGGTACTCCGCCAGCTCCGTAGAGAAGTATCATTATCATTCTGACTGTCATCGCCATATCAGGGGCAACCTGATACTCATAGCCGGAGTTCTCGCTATTCTGAAATACAGAAATCACGGCGTACCTGCTAAAGTGGCTATCATCAGAAATAAAGTCTTAGTGAATGACTTATTCAATTTTCAAGCGAAAAGGCTTCCGTTTTTGCTATCCGGAATGAACCCCTTCACTCATTTGGACAAAGGGGTATGAAATGCACACCCAAAATCTCCTCTTTTCCAAAAAATTCTTCCAAAAAATTTTTGAAATAAAAAAGCCGCCTGCTCCGGTTAGGAAACAGACGGCAAATCACGTTCTAAATGTATTCAATTTTCAATTTCTTTTTCTTTGCTTCAAGCACTTTACATAGAACATCATCTACTGCGTCGGTGTATCGTCCCTGAGCTGCTAAATTGTTCTTCAATTCAATGAGCAATTGTATCACTCGGCTTCGTTCTTCTTCATTTAAGTATAGATGATAGGTTTTCTCTCTCATTGGCTGTCCCTCCATCTTTCAAATGTATTTTTGATTATCTCCACATCTTCCTCGGTATCAGAAGAAATAAATATATGTACGTTCTGAAAAGCTTTCTTTAAATTATTGGCATAATCCAGTTCTGTGCCTTTCATCGGCAACTTAATCAGCCTTATTCCTCTTTGCTTGCACATATATGCTTTCATTATTTCTATATTCTCGTCAGCACTTTCTGACTCAATAGCCAACTTCTCTGAAGCTATGTATGTTTCAAGCGGAACTCCAAGCAATCGGTCAGAACCAAGTTCTGCTTTCAAGCCTTTCTTATTAGAATAATAGCTGACAGCCAAAGCAGGAAACAATGACAAATACTCCTGCTCACAAATTCGGCAGCCTTTATTCAATATCGTTCTTTCATTTATCTTCATACTCCACGAATGACCGTGCCTGCATTTCCACCACGCTCTCTTTGCCGAAGTTCGTGATACCTCTGTAGGTTTCAGTTTATTCTGTTCATAATCCCATTCGCTAAGAAGCTGACTGTCTGTTGTCGCCAAATCATTATATCCGGCAAGGACTTCTCTCTCCGCACAAACGGGGCATACCGTACCTTTCACACGGGCATTGATAACTGATTTCCACTCGTTACCGCATTTTCTGCACTTCCACCAGACATTTTTCCTCGATTTTGCATTTACCTCATCAGGCTTCAATGGTAAGTTCTTCTCCGACCACTCCGAAGCAATTTCAGGGTGTGTTGTCTGCAAATCATTAAACCCTTTCAGGAATATGTACCCACTGCAATACGGGCATTTGCTCCCACCGGAACGAGTAGAAATAAGGGTGTTCCACTCTCTGCCGCAATCCTTACACTTCCACCAAGCCTTACGATTGGCAAAGACCGTAACCTGAGTTGGAAGTAACGGATAATTTCTATCCGACCACTCGGCAGCTATATCCGGCAGAAGTGTTGCAAGGTCATTAAATCCTGCCAACACTTTATTATGAGAGCAGTACGGACAACCTGTTTTATTTATTGTCCTGCTCTTAACGGCAGCTTCCCACTCGTGACCTTTTTTACATCTCCATATCACTTTCTTATGAGAACCAATAGAAACCTCTATCGGTTTTATCTTATTCTTTTTCGACCACTGCTTTACCAATAGTGGCTCTAATGTCGCCAAATCGTTAATACCTGCAATCACTCTCGCACCGGAACATATCGGACATTTCTCTCCATTAGAACGAGCCTTAACGCTTGCCTGCCATTCATGACCGCAAGCACCTCTCCACCATACTTTTTTATTTGAACCGAAAGTAATGTCATCAGGCGTAAGCGTTAAATTCTTTTCCGACCACTCCGAAACAAGCTCCGGGTGTACTTCTGCTAAACTGTTATTCATAGCCAAACCTCAACCTCCTTGTGCTTAGAGTATATGAAGTTTTGGCTTTATCTTGTAGTTTGCGAATATCCGTATAAATAGAAAAAGCCCTTTGAGAAAGGGATTTCTCCTCTCTCAAAGGGCAAGTTGGCAAACTGAAAGTTTCACATTATCTATTACAATGTAAATAATGCTTTTTCGTAGTCCTTAACATAATACTTAATATTGGTTCTACCTTTTTGTATTACAGTATGTCCCTCCTTCTCAAGCATCTCCTTTTGTGCCTCAACTCCTCCAGGATACTTTGCATTTAATTCCCCATTTGCTTTTAATGTTCTCCAATAAGGTGTTTTATCTTCTGCACGCTGATAACTCGCCCATGCAACTATTGAAACAAAAATTCCAGCTGTGATTGGCTCTGTAAAATCAGCACCGCTTTGTTTAGCAAAGTAATCTCTTATTGTACCTACAGTAAGCAATTTACCACAAGGCACAAGTCGCATTACTTTGTCATAGTCAATAGGTGGGGCAAAGTACATTTTATCTCCACCATATTTTTCAATGCTCTTTTCATCTGTTATTATTTGAACTTTAGGCATATCCTTGCTATCCATAAGCATAGCATTAAAATCTTTTTTATCTTCATTTGCCATAAGTATCACCTCCAAGCCAATCATATCTCAATAAATATACTCATGCAATGAGACGGTTTTTAAATTTCTCTCAAAAATTCCGATTTGTATTTCTGTTTGTTTTAAAAATGGGCAACTCCAATTGGAATTGCCCACTCATTGCACTAATTATGCGATTTTTTCTTGCTTGCACCGATTTCTGCATCAAATGATGTAAGTTTGATGTAAATCGCTGTTTTTTCAGTTTTTTATCAAATGAAGTATGTCCCGTCTATTTGGTAAAACGGTACATCTTTACATCATCTTAATAGAGCTTCGCACCTGCCGGAATGTGGTCATCTACCATCAGAAGATGAAGCTTTTCTTCGCCTTCTTCTTCATGAATAGCACTGAGGAGCATACCGCAAGAGTCAATGCCCATCATAGCTCTCGGTGGAAGATTTGTGATAGCAATCAGAGTCTTTCCAACCAGTTCTTCCGGCTCATAAAAGCTATGAATACCGCTTAAAATGGTTCTGTCTGTGCCTGTTCCGTCATCAAGAGTAAACTGTAACAGTTTCTTTGACTTCGGTACTGCAACACACTCTTTAACCTTTACTGCACGGAAATCTGACTTGCTGAATGTATCAAAATCAACAAATTCCTCAAATAAAGGCTCTACCTTTACCTTAGAAAAATCAATCTTTTCAGACTCAGTTTTTACATTTTTTTCAGGTGCTTCAGAAGCTGTATTATTTACATCATTTTTCTTATTTACACCATCTAAGGACTTCATTGTCGGGAAGAGGAGAACATCACGGATTGCGGCTGAATCTGTGAGGAGCATACACATTCTGTCGATACCAAAGCCGATACCGCCTGTCGGAGGCATACCGATTTCAAGTGCGTTGAGGAAATCCTCATCGGTTGTGTTAGCCTCATCATCGCCCTGTGCGAGAAGTGCCTCCTGAGCCTTAAAACGCTCTCTCTGGTCAATCGGATCGTTAAGCTCTGAATATGCATTAGCCATTTCCCAGCCGTTCATAAAGAACTCAAATCTCTCAACATAATCGGGATTTTCGGGTTTCTTCTTTGTAAGCGGAGAAATCTCAATCGGATGGTCCATAACGAAAGTAGGCTGAATCATATGCTCTTCTGCAAATTCCTCAAAGAAAAGGTTGAGGATGTCGCCCTTCTTGTGGCGTTCTTCAAACTCAACACCCTTTTCCTTAGCAATTGCCTTAGCCTCTTCATCAGAATGAATTTCGTTGAAATCAACGCCTGAATACTTTTTAACAGCGTCAAGCATTGTAATTCTCTCAAACGGCTTGCCAAGATCCATTTCAATGCCGTTGTATGTGATTGTTGTTGTGCCGAGAACCTCCTGTGCAACATGGCGATAGAGGTTTTCGGTAAGATCCATCATACCGTTGTAGTCGGTATATGCCTGATAAAGCTCCATAAGAGTAAACTCAGGGTTATGACGGGTGTCAACACCCTCGTTACGGAATACTCTGCCGATTTCGTAAACCTTTTCAAGTCCGCCTACGATAAGTCTTTTGAGGTAAAGTTCAAGAGAAATTCTGAGCTTTAAATCCTCGTCAAGAGCGTTGAAGTGAGTAAGGAACGGACGAGCCGACGCACCGCCGGCATTGGCAACGAGCATAGGAGTTTCAACCTCCATAAAGCCCTGATTGTCAAGGTAGCGGCGGATACTGCCGATAATTTTTGAACGCTTTACAAAGGTATCCTTTACCTCGGGATTCATAATAAGGTCAACATAACGCTGACGGTAACGAAGGTCTGTATTTGTAAGACCGTGATACTTTTCGGGGAGGGGTTTGAGTGATTTGGAAAGGAGCTTAACCTCTTTTGCATGAACAGAAATTTCGCCCATTTGCGTTTTGAAAACAAAGCCCTTTACTTCAACGATATCACCTATATCCCACTTTTTAAGGAAACCGTATTCTTCTTCACCGAGATCGTCAAATTTTGCAAAAATCTGGATTTTTCCCGAACGATCCCAAAGGTCCATAAACGAAACCTTGCCCTTGCCTCTTTTTGAAAGCAAACGGCCTGCAACGCATACATCTTTATTTTCGTACTCTTCAAAATTGTTTTTAATTGTTTCCGTGAGAACATCACGGGCACTTGTTGTAATTACAAACGGATCTCTGCCTGCTTCTTTGAGGGCGTCAAGCTTTTCGTATCTGACCTTGATAACATCGCTTGTGCCGGTCTGCTGTGGCTTCTGACTCATTTCCAATCATTCCTCTCTTTTCAACATCAATAAATCTGACGGATTGCAAAAGCAGAATCCGTCAGCAAAAATTCAATAGATAAACAAATTACTTTGAGATTTCAAGAATCTTAAATGTCTTTACGCCGCCGGGAGTTTCAACCTCAACAACATCACCGACACATCTGTCCATGAGAGCCTTGCCCACAGGTGATTCGTCTGAAATTTTGCCCTGTGCGGGATTTGTTTCGTTAGAACCCGAACCAACGATTTTGTATGTCATCTGTCTGTCTGTGCCAACCATTTCGATTGTAACAACAGAAGTGAGGTGTACCTTATCGTTAGATGTTTCGGACTCATCAATAATCTGAGCAGTTTTGAGGATAGACTCGATAGTAGCGATTCTTGCCTCCATAATAGCCTGCTCGTTCTTTGCGTCATCATATTCACTGTTCTCGGACAAGTCGCCGTAGGAACGGGCTACCTTGATTTTCTCTGCAATTTCTTTACGCTTGACATTTTGTAATTCTGCAAGTTCCTCTTCAAGATTTTTAAGACCTTCCGCAGTAAGCATTGTTGGTTTAGCTGCCATTTTATATCGTTCCTTTCAGTTAATACCGCACCTGCACAAGCGTGCATACGGTATAAAATTCTTTCATATCAGCAAAAAACTGCATATAGATTTATTATAATTTTTTTCACACCGATTGTCAAGCAAAACGGGCAAGATAACTGCAAAGAGATTTCACTGTCTGCGCCTCTGTATCATTACGGCACAAATCGGGGACAATTGAACCGAGTTCGTACTGTGAACCGAGTGTGTAGAGTGCTGAGCAGAAGTATTCCTCCGACAATCCCTCAGGCCGCAAAAGTGCGAAACCGTTCGGCATTTTAAAGCAATAGCGAAAATACACAAAGCCCTTTATATTTTCCTTAGGGCTGCCGTTTGTGAGGATAACCGCATCATTTCTTACAGGCAGATTTTCTTCAATTTCAAACGGTGCAATGACAAAATCACAATTTGAAAGCTGTTCACGGTGGTGAGTAACAACGGCACACGCACCTGTTTCTTCGGCAATGGTATTCAGCTCATCATAGAACACATCTTCGTTGTCTGTGATAATACAGACATTGCCCGTATATTTCAACACAAATGAAACAAGGTCGGTGCATTGAGCGTCGGGATCATAAATTCCGACCGTCAGCCTTTCGGAAGTATCAAATTTGCTGAGGGCAAAAAGCGCCATATTGGTACAAAGTCTTGCCGAAAAAAACGGCGAGTAAAAACGCTTGTAACCGCTGTCATTTGGGAAAGTCATTTCTTCGCAACACAAAAGTCTTGTGCGCTGACTGCCGATTGCCCTGTCAATTTTATTGAGATTGACCTTTTGTCTGCGACAGATGTATGTAAGCTGTTTTACGCTTACGCCCCTTGCCCTTTTGATTTCAACGCACACCTTGTCCCCTCTCAGCCTGTTAAAAAATCCCCTTATTTTCCCGCACTTTTCGGGAAACACAACATTCAATGAAGTAATCAAAACAAAAACCTCCGCATATTTACTTATTTAAGTATATGCGAAGGCTTTTAAATTAATTATCAAATTGTGTATGTATCAAAGAAATTATCACATGTACGGATACTCAGACATCGGGTTGTATCTTACACCGTTAAGACGGCATTCGTAGTGGAGGTGAGGTCCTGTTGAGTTACCTGTTGAACCGACATAGCCGATAACCTGTCCTCTAGAAACAGACTGACCTGAACTTACTGTAAGACTTGTAAGGTGACCGTAAACTGTCATCTTACCGCCCGCGTGGCTGATCATTACATAGTTACCATAACCGCCGCCGCAGCCGCAGCTGTAGCTCTTGCCCCAGTTGTGTGTACAACTGCTGTTGGTTGCAACAACAGTACCGTCGGCAGCCGCAACAACAGGAGTTCCCATAATGCCTGCGCCGGCAATATCAATTCCGCCGTGGTTATAAACTTCTCTGTCCTCAAACCATTCAGATGAAAGGCTTACAAAGCCCGGTGTAGGCCATGCAAAGCCCGAACCCGACGGAACAATTACAGATGATGAACCTGAGCTTGATGAACCTGAACTGCTTGAGCCGCTTGATGAACTGCTTGAAGAGCTGCTTGATGAACTGCTTGAGCTCTGTGAAGCCTGAGCAGCCCGTTCCGCAGCCGCCTTTTGAGCGGCATAGTACTGGCTGATTTTAGCTTCAATCTCATCACTCTGCAAAGCCGCACTTTCCAAGGAATTCTGCGCCTCGGAATTTGATGCGTAAAGATTTTTAAGAATCTCGTCATTATCGGAAATGAGTTTATTAAACTCGTCCTGATCCGACTTCAATGACGCCTGCTGAGTTTCAAGGTCTTTCTTGTCGGCCTCAAGGGATTTCTTCTTGGTACTGAGCTCGTCCAGCTTTGTCTGGATTTCGCTGATAAGCTCCTTGTCGCTGTTTGCAAGGCTCTTTACAAGCTCCATCTTATCAATAAGGTCAGAAAAATCCTTTGCACCGAAAATGATTTCAAGGTCGGTTGCATTGCCTGACATATAGAGAATTCTGAGTCTGTTTGCAAGTGCGTCAAACTGATCCTCAACTTCCGAAAGTCCCTTGTCATAAGCGTCCTGCTTTTCCTTAATATCATCGTTAAGGCTTGAAATTTTCTCACGGGTTACTGCAATTTTTTCATCAAGAACCTGAACCTTGCTTACAAGGGCGCTCTTGTATTCTTCCTTTTCTGCGATGTCAGACTTTGTATCATCAAGAATCTTCTGATACTTCTGATTTTCCTGTTCAAGCTGCTGAAGCTGTTGTTCAAGGTCTGAGATGCTGTCCTCAGCAGAAACAGTAGTGGGTATTGCCATTGGAATTGAAATCATGCATACGCAGAGCATTGCACATAAAATTCTTTTTAATTTGTTCATCGTAATCTCCTCCTTTAAGGTTTCTGTCGGGATTACCAACCGAGTATTTCGTTACCTTCCATTTTAAGGTATTTTCTGATTGAAATAAAGCTGCCGAAGAAGCCGATAATAATACCTGCAATTGCAAACAAGCCGCCTGTAATCCAGATGACATTGTTAATCGGAATGAAATCAATCGGAACAATCTGATAAACAAGAGCCTGTGCAGTCTCATAGAGGATTGCAATTGCGCCTGTTGAAATAATTGCGGAAATAAGTCCGATTATCATACCTTCAATAAGAAACGGCCATCGTACAAACGAGTTCGTTGCACCAACCGATTTCATAATGCTGATTTCAAATCTTCGTGAATACATTGTTGCACGAATTGTGTTGGCAATGATGAAGATTGAAATGATTGTCAGCGCACAAACAACCGCAATACAAATCATATTGACAAGACTGCTGATGTCCGTAAGCTTTTTGGCAAGTTCACGGTGACTGCTGAAACTCTCAACACCGTCAATTTTCGTGATTTGTGCAATAGTTTCATCGTACTTCGACAAATCCTTCATCACAACAATAAATGAATCAGGGAGTTTGTTTCTGCCCTGCATTTCTGCAAAGAGGTCATCGCCGAGAGTAGATTTATACTGCTTTATCGCATCTTCCTTTGAAAGGAAGGTTGCCGACTCAACATTGTCAAGCTTTTCAATTTCTTTTCCTACATAAACAGCCTCAAGCTGTGAATATCCGTCTTTAATGTATACAGAGGTTTCATTTGACTTGCCGACAGATTCAACAACCTTGTCAACATTCAATGAAAAAAGTGCCGCCGCACCTGTGAGAACAAGACAGCTTATAAGTACGCAGACAGAAGCGATACTCATAATACGGTTGTTCCACACATTTTTGAAACCTTCTTTTGCCAAATAACCAAATCCGGTCATATCAAAAATCCTTTCAAAATCCTATTTGCGCAAACGCATTATTCCGGAACAACCACTGCATTATCGGGATAATCCGGTGTGTTTTCTTCTTCACCGCTGTCATCACCGTAATCGTCAGTATAGTCATCTTTAACAAACAAATCCTTGGTGTCGCTCTTAATTTTTCCGTGGTCAAGAACAACAACTCGTCTGTCAAACTCACGAACAAGGTCATGTTCATGCGTTACAACAATAACGGTTGTGCCTGTTGCGTTAATTTCATTGAGAAGCTCAATGATTTCGTGTGACATCTCGGGGTCAACATTACCTGTCGGCTCATCGGCAATAATAATTTCGGGGTTATTCACAAGGGCTCTTGCAAGGCTTACACGCTGTTGCTCACCGCCCGAGAGTTCACTCGGTCTGTTTTTCATCTTATCTTTAAGACCGACAAGCTCAAGCACATACGGAACACGCTTTTTAATTACTGCCGAAGGTTTTCCGACAGCACGCATCGCAAACGCAACATTGTCGAAAACATTCATCTTGTCAATAAGTCTGAAATCCTGAAAAACAATGCCCATATGACGGCGCATATAAGGAACCTTGCTCCTTCTCAGCTTTGTAATATCAGTGTCGTTGATAACGATTTTGCCTGATGTCGGAGTTTCCTCATGCATAATGAGTTTAAGAAATGTACTCTTGCCTGCGCCAGATGCACCGACAATAAATACAAACTCGCCCTTATCAATACTCAGCGTAATACCGTAGAGAGCATGAGTGCCATTAGGGTATGTTTTAGACACATTTATAAAATCAATCATAAAGTCACCTTTGTTTTGTAGTTATTGTACAAATACTCATAAAAAGTCAAAACGCCCAGAGCACAGCGAACGCACTATGCTCGGGCACACTTTAACTAAATCAGTATTTTGTAGGACTTGCGTTGAGGTATTTCTTAACCATAAGAGCAACCTTGAACACGATTGCGTCCTCAAACTCACGGAGGTCAAGACCTGTGAGCTTTTTAATTTTTTCAAGTCTGTACACAAGAGTATTTCTGTGTACAAAAAGCTTTCTTGATGTTTCGGAAACATTGAGGTTGTTTTCAAAGAAACGCTGGATTGTAAAGAGAGTTTCCTGATCAAGGCTCTCAATTGAACCACGCTTGAAAACTTCTTTGAGGAACATTTCACACAATGTTGTGGGAAGCTGATAGATAAGACGGGCAATGCCGAGGTTATCATAGCTTACGATTGTACGGTCTGTGTCAAATACCTTTGCAACCTCAAGAGCTGACTGAGCCTCCTTAAAGCTTCTTGCAAGATCCTTGATGCCTGTAACCGTTGTACCGATGCCGACAACACAGTGTGTGTAGAACTCGCTCGAAAGTGTGTCTGAAATCGAGCTTGCAAGCTTTTCAAGGTCACGGCTCTCTGTGTCGGGTTTAATTTCCTTAACAAGTGCAATTTCAACCTCGTTAATGTTTATAACAAAGTCCTTTGACTTGTCCGGGAAAAGATTCTGAACTATATCATAAGCGGAAACATCTGTTTTTGAAACAATTTTAATAAGCAGACACACACGGGAAACCTCGCTGTTAAAGTGAAGCTCTCTTGCTTTAAGGTAAATGTCACCCGGAAGAATGTTGTCAAGAATAACATTCTTAATAAAGTTTGAACGATCATACTTTTCGTCATAATACTGCTTGATGCTTGCAAAAGAAACCGACAAAAGCTGAGCATACTTCTGAGCATACTCATCGGTACCCTGAACAAATACTGCATAATCATACTTTGCATTGCTGCCGAAAGATCTGTATGTATATCCGTTCACAACAAACGGTGCTGTCGAGCTGAGTGTTTCGGAATTAACGCTCTCGTTTACCTCGCCGATTTTTCCAAGCTCGGAGCAGGCAATAACAACCGAAGTCTCGTCAATTACGCCAATCGTTCTGTCGATTGCGTCTTTCATCTGGTGTACAATACCTTGAAATAATCTGTTTGACATAAATTTTTACCTCGTTTTCTCCGCAGTTATATATTGTGATTGTAAAAGAGTTCAATAAAATACAATCTGTCTCATATACATATTACACAAAAACGAGAAAAAAATCAACCTCTATTTACAATTTTTCTTGAATTTTTTTAGAGAATTTGCATAATCAGCAACAAGTTACAGTTTTGAAAGCAAAATTAAACAATTGTTACATAACTTTATTACTTTTTTAATATATCACAACATTGTGTTGATT
>ENA-OOPY01000008-OOPY01000008.1-human-gut-metagenome-genome-assembly--contig:-NODE-8-length-41977-cov-15.659606_pt1 | contig 41977 bp, 47 predicted proteins | sample MGYA00241084_ERZ501153 | MGnify/ENA primary metagenome ERZ501153 (study PRJEB25962, sample SAMEA2042436) | human gut metagenome | biome: human gut; feature: human-associated habitat; material: faeces...
GCTAGTGTCCTAGCTGTCGCTAGTGTCCTAGCTGTCGCTAGTGTCCTAGCTGTCGTTCCATGCCCTGAACTATAGAGCACCCCCGAATCACCTGTCAAGCCCTCAAGTGAAAAATACCGTAAACATGATATCCCCTCACCTAGCGTCCTGACTCACTCTTTATATAGGGGCTAGCTGTGGAGTCCTGTCGACTACCTAAAGGAGTACCAAAGGAGTACCAAAGGGTACCCCTAAAGGAGTATCAAAGGAGTACCAAAGGAGTATCAAAGGAGTATCAAAGGAGTACCAAAGGAGTATCAAAGGAGTACCAAAGGAGTATCAAAGGAGTATCAAAGGGTACCCCTAAAGGAGTACCAAAGGAGTACCAAAGGAGTATCAAAGGGTACCAAAGGAGTACCAAAGGAGTATCAAAGGGTACAAAGCACAGATAATGTTTTACCCAAAGGTAAACAATTGATCTAGATCAAACCCCATATTGACCCAAATCAACCCTGTGGATAACTCTGTGGATAACCTGTGGATAACTTAAAAAAACACTGATAAATCAATAGTTTACCACAAGTACCCTAAGGATGTCGGATGTCAATAGGTACAACTCCCCCTTGACAGCCCTTTGAATCTGTGGTGTCCTGTGGATAACTCTGTGGATAACCTGTGGATAACTTGAAAAAACACTGATAAATCAACCACTTAGCTTACCCTTTAGTATCCTAAGGATGTCTAAAAGACCCCAAAGGACACAGCGGGAGCCCGAAGGCACCAACAGGCACCCCCACGGGGGCAACCACGCACGTGAACTCCTTAAGTGTGGGTTCACAAATTTGATCAATTTTTATGATCCCCTTAGTTACCCTTAGCTAGCTGTGGACAACTCTGTGGATAACCTGTGGATAACTTTAAATAAAACCCCTCAGGAACCCGTAGCTAGCTTGCTAGCATTAAGGGAACCCAAGGGGAACTGGAAGTAATTATAACTAGGATACTAGCTCAAGCTAGCCACAAGAGTACGTAGAAGAGCATCAACAGTAGACACATCCCCATTAATCAAGGACATTATAAAGAGGATGATGATAATGATGATTTTGATGGTGATGAATACTTTATTTTTAGTGTTATTGGTATTGTTCATTAAGGTCATTCCCATAAGGGTCTATAGGCACCTAAGGATTCCCATAAGGGTCTATGGACTCCCATAAGGGTCTATAGACTCCCATAAGGGTCTATAGGTACCCTAAGGATTTTCTTAAGACTCCATCATCACTGATACCTTTTACTTCTGATACTTTCATTTCTAACAAAAAGGGGGAGCTAGAAAAGACCTATATGTATATCTATATATGTCTTTCCTAGCCCCCCCTAGGAGTATGGATTTTATTCTGAAATACCCTGTTTTCTCTATTACATTGTCTTTATTATTTACTGAACAAGTGTTCAATACTAATAAAGTATATTTCAGTTATCACCTCTTGCTAGCTTGAATGTATACCCTTTATCCTTATATCTGTCTACACCCTTAGAGGTACCTTTAGGGCTGTGCCTATCTTCAGTTACCATCACACCTCCGATATTGGACGTATAGAATCCATACAGGGACTCCATAGACTCCTCTAGCCATTCTTCGGTTAGTTCATTAATACCTTCATCAGCATCTACGCCCATGAAGTCCACAAGGTATTTAACTCCGATTGCCAAAGCATCCAGACGGTCATCATGAATAAGGGCACCCCTATCAACAGTGATACGAGTGAGCTGATAGAAACAAGCATATTTGTAGTCAGATTCAGGTACGGTAGAGTAGTCATTCCTGATACACTCAGGAGTGACACACATTTTATGGTTTGAGATTACAGGTTCAAGAGTATCAATGATACGCAGTTCTTTTTGTCCTGTGGATTTGACTTCAGTAACCCCGCAGTTACTATAGGTTTTCTTTAGTACAGGTTCAAATAGTTTGATGTACATCCCGTCACCAAAATTACCCTCAATGACTACTTCATTGACTTTGTACTTCTTAGCTACCTTAGCGAGCTTATTGAGGACTACATCAGAATAACCTCCCAATAGACCGCCTACTTCCATGACGTAGATGTAGCCGTTAAGGTAATACAAGATTGCATAACCAGTTTCGTCTTTCGATTCTATGAAATTTCAACAGCTTTCCACCCCTTATGGTGCTTACGAGTTCCCTTAGCTACCTTACGAAGGTTCTGAGGGGTAAGCTCATGTTCTCTACAGAACTCTACAAGAGATTCTGGGGTGTAGTTGTTACCATTGGGGTCTGTAATAAGATAACGCTTACCAGTACCGTAGTTATGAGGGGTATCCCCCTTCTTAAACCTAGTATCAAAGCAATCTCTACATACAGTACCCGTTCTACGTTTAGGCATATACTTGTTGCAAACGGAGCATCTAACGGTAGCTACGTCACCTCCTGCCCTGCTGTTCCAACCCATGTTTAGCTCAGGTCTCAACACATATTCCATGTTAAGAGCTTCAGCTTTAGGGAGCATCTTAATTAGAGAGATCTCAACATTTTCTTTACCAAGGTTCCTAAGGATTTCTCCTACAGGACGCTTTGAGCAGAAGTGCTGTGAGAGTCTATAATTCAAAGATCTTCTAGTAATGCCAACATATCCACTTGCTAGGTCATTATTACCTTTTTCGTGAATATGGTAAACTTTGTACAAACGGGTTTTAGCTCTAAAGTTGTTGATTTTCATATTTATGTTTAGTAGTTGTTAATTACTTTCTTATGGTCGCCCATAAGTCCAGACTATATCTTTTTCACCCCTGTTTCCCACTAACACTCAGCGGTACATAATAGTCGTTACACCTTCCTAAATTAGGCTTGGCTCGGTATTATCTCTTAGAGACGTTCACCGAATTTAAGGGTTTTATTTAATGACGAGGCAAGACAGTTCACCACGTCCCGAAGGGTCAACACATAGAATTTTATGTGTATATGGCACAACCTCATTAGAGGCTGCATGATAGTAGAAGTAAGAATCTCCCTTAAGGCCCATCGTAGGACACTCATCAACTGGAACCCTCTTAGAAGGCTCAGGGAGCCACGTGAGCTTCATTGGAGCCTCGTCTAAGGGGAACATACCTACGATGAGGTCACGAAGCCGTAGAGGGTATTTATCGGCGTCTGAGAGGGTCGTGTCAAGCATGAACTGCAGAGCGAAGCCTGCCTTACGATAAGATAGTTCACGCTTCTGTAGATCTTCTTCAGAGAACCTAAGGGGGTCTGTAGGCTTACCTGCCCAACGCTTAGGATCCTTGTCGTACTTGTCAGCAATGATAGAGGCCAATCTATCGCCATAGGAGGCTCTATGAGAGTCATCATAGGGATACCTAGCGGGATAGATTACAGCCGTGTATCCGCGCTCCTGTAGCTCGTTATAGAGGCTCATTTCATTCTGGGGGGTGCCCAGATAGATGATCTTTTTACCTTCACCAGGCTTTAGGACAGCGTCGAACTCTTTGACGAGCTCGAACAACTGGTCTCTAAGAACCTGAGTGAAGGAATTAGATGGAACTTCCACCTTTATGTTAAGGTAAGGTCGTTAGTCTTACCCCATCGTCTTTTATTTGAGTCTACTGCGTTTTCAGTAGCAGTAACAAACTTACAATGATCCCTAGAGTAGAGTCCACAGTTGCCCTTCTTGATGTCCTTATCAAGGTGCATGCTAGAGTCCTTTTCCCATTCTTCATAGCCTTCTACCTCGTGAATAGTATTCAAGAAGGTAGTAAAGTTATGCCACCTAGGATCTACCTTACAGCCTACATAGCTAGTTTTGTAGTTACCATAAGCTCTCTTAAGCATGTTAGCCCACAGGTCATAGATCTTGCGGATGATGCTATTAGAGCCTCTAGCAGGGATTCTAATAGGAGACCCAATGAACCCTACACCATAGGCCGTAGGTTCCATAAAGTCTTCAAACTTACCTGCCTTAATGTTGCAGGTCTGAACATCAATGACTGTACCTGTCTTGACAAACTGAATGACAGCCCTAGGATGCTTAACTTTACCATTAGGAAGTTTCTGCTTCTTAGTTCTAGACAGGATCTTAATAAGACCCTTAGGAGTTTCGTAAGTTTTGTTAATTTCGTACATAGTTATGTTCCTTATAATTGACGATGCTTCATATCTCTATGAAGACCAGACTATATCTTATACCAAAAGGTATCCCCATTTTTCGAGTCACTTGACCCTACATAATAGTCGTTACACCTGCTAAATAGCTCGGCTCGGTATTGTCTTTCCTAGTTAGGACTGAGTTCCACCGAATTTAAGGGGTTTAAAGACGACATGGTTAAAGTTTATCGTCTGCGACAATGATGTCTGCACGGGAACCTGTTAGCTGGCCCTTAATACCCACAGACTTAACTGAAGGTGAGTGGTCTGGCAGGGCAGGGCCTACATCAAAAAGGTTCTGAGTATCTCTTTGACCTTCTCTAGCCTTTAGGTGGCTCAGAAAGGGCAATTCATTGATGATCTTCTTAATAAACGTAGCATTAGCGTCTGCTCGTTCTTTGTTGGCAGACACTACCATGATCTTAGTCTGTGGATCCCTCCAGAGACTCCAGACAACGTATGCACACGTAATAAAGGATTTAGCTACACCACGGAAACCCATTAGGATCATGCGGTCACTAGGGGGGTTCTGTAGTAGCTTAGCAATGTCTACCTGCAACGTGGTAGGAGAAGGCAACCCGATAGATTTCCAAACCAAAGAGGTAAATAGTGGGAAGTTCTCATAGTAGGGGAGTAGAGCTTTAGCCTCTTTCTCAGTTAACACTCATGTCTCCCCTATAGGAATTCTCGAAGTTCTCCTTAGTAGCCTTCAGGAGCTTACTAAGTGCATTCTCTTCACCCTCCCCAGCCTTAGGGACACAGTCAATGCCATTACGTTCAAGTTCCTTAATGATTGCATTATAGAGCTGTGGAGACCTCTTATCGGGGTTCCTAAGGTCATTAAGCATGTTCTGAAGCATCTCCTCATGGATGTTCCCTAGGAGGCTCTCAAGTCCTTTATAGTCCATTGTTCTTTTCCTTTCTTCTCTTTTCTAACCAAGGTTCTACCCAATGTTTTTTAATCATTGTGCAGATACCTACAAAAGTATAGATAATTGTGATGACGTACACCCAATCGCTAAGAGGTAACCCGAGAATCACAGCACTGGATACTGCCAATGAAGGAGCTACCTGTGCTATGTTCTCTGCTAGGTTACCCGACTCCTCATCAAGGGCGCTCATTCCTCAAAGAACTGCTCAAAGTTAGCTTTCTTGAACCCAGTGCCCTTTAGGAGCTTACCGTCTTCCCTGAATTGAGGGTTGTAGTTGCCTTCACTGTCATAGAACTTACTGGAGTATTCCTTAAGCAATTCATTCATACCTGCTTCAAGGTCGTAACCACAAGCATTAGCATACTGGATACAAACCCAGATAAGATCACACAGTTCCTTCATTTCGTTAGGGGTACCACTACGCTCCTTAAGAAATTCCTTGAACTCTTCAGCAATACACTTGCTATACAGGATTGTGCAATCCTTGTACAGTTGGGAGTCCTTCACTTGGTCATTTCTACAGTGCGTCTTCAGAAACCAGTTCGAAAGTTCCTTCTGGAGATTTCCGATAAGCTCTTTGGGTTTAGCTTCCATAGTATTCTTCATTTTATTCTTTATCCTCTTTTACATACTCTTTCGTTCATTAATTTCAGCCATCTTGGCATCGTTCATTCGGGAGTTACCGTTGATGTTAGAGTACCCCAAATAACCACAGACACGGGAAATGACAGACAGGTTACTAGAGCCACAATAGGGGCACGTATTACCCACATTAAAGCTATGTTGGTGACAATCCTCACAGTAAGCCGCATCAAAGTTCACACCCTGATAGAACCCATGAGCCATGCCTCGAAGGATCGTGCTCGTGAGAGCCAGCTTATTCTCTGGGTTGTCAATACGGACATACTGGATGTGTCCACCCTCGATAAGATGGAAAAGCTCAAACTCAAGATCCTGCTTTTCAAAAGGGGTAATGTCAGCAGACACATGGATATGGAAGGAATTGGTGAAGTAGGCTTTACCTTCAAATTCATCCTTAAGGTTATTCTTTGCACAATACTCATGGTACTGAGTCATCTGAGTACCACAAAGGGACTCTGCAGGGGTACCATAGAGTGCATAGAGATATCCGTCTTCCTTCTTAAACTTCTGCACTGCATCATAGATGAACTTAACGACATCCTTAGCCGCCTTCTGTCCCTCAGGGGTCTGAAGATCCTTACCCCCAGTAAAGAGGATAGCAAACTCATTCAAGGCAGAGATACCAAAAGATGCTGTCATATACTTGGTAAGCTCACCTACCTCATCTTCAGGCTTAAGAAAGCCCTTATAGAAACCTCCCTGACAGAATGCCATAGGATTCGTGCTAGCCTTAGCATGCTTAATCATATCATAGCGACGCTTAAGGAATCCTCGAATCTGTTCAAGGTTCACCATAAGCTCTTCCCAGAAGTTACCCTTAGATGCCTTATAGATCAACGGAAGGTTGAGAGACACCGCACCAATGTTGCATCGCCCAACAGACACATACTCGTTAGTCTCAGGATCCTTCCAAGGAGTGAGGTACGCCCTGCAACCCATCGGATGGATCACACACTGCTTATTAGACGCTCTGTAGGTTTCAGACACAGTGCCATTAGGAGCGTTAATAGCCAGAAAATCAGGGTACATACACTTACTGGAACATTCAACAGCCTTCTCGAACACGTTAGCGTGCTCATCACTGCCGTGTTGTTCCCAATCATAGAGATACACGAGCTTAGGGAACACAACCTGTTTACCCCCATGGCCTTTCATGCGGGTATCAAGGATGGTCTCACAAATCACCTCAAGAAACTCCTTGTCATCCTCAGGGAGATCGTTGCTCCACTCACCAAAGGTAAGCGTAGTGAACGCAAAGTCACCACGAGAACACGGAACAGTATTGAGCTTCAGTTCAAGAGACTGGAAGCCTTGCCCAAGCTCACGCTTGAGATCTTGAATAGCCATTGCACATGCTTCATCGAATTCCATATTGCACTGGTCAAAGTATTTCTTAAACGCATGGTCATACGTTTTCTTAGCATACGGGAGGAGCGTCTTGTCAATCTGAGGGATAGTGAACCCACCGAACTGCTGTGCAGTAGCTACAAGGGTGATGTCACCGATCACCTGAAGGGCACTAAGGACACTCGTAGGCTCCGTATAGGTGACATTGGACATGCTAAAGCCACCCTTAAGAACAGTAGCCATGTCAAAGAGACAGCAGTTGATGGATCCAAAGATCATGTCTCGAAGGTCATGGATGTAATACTTACCGACCTTAGTAGCCTCTTTCTCTTCCTTAGTGAGGTAGAATTGCTTATACAACTGCTTAGTCAGATAGCCCTTGATAAGTGAACCTTTTGTAGACACAAGGGAACTATCGAAGTTGGCGTTTTCCTTGTCTCCCAAAAGGAGAACAGTGTCAGCCTCATTCTTAACAGCTTCGAAAGCCTTAGCGTAGGTGTTCTTATAGTCTCTGAACTCCTTATAAGATTCTCCGATCTTCGGCACATACTTACAAAGAGCTTCAATGACAATAGAGTGAATCTTATCAGTAGGAACCTCGTCATAGTTGCTGTAGGCAAGGCTCTCGATATAACCCCTAATCTTACCAATGTCATGCTCAGAGTACGTAGCGTTAGCCCTCTGGGCGGCCTTATGAATAGCTACTTCAATCTTATCCCAGTCCCAGCCTTCATTGGTACCATCTTTCTTAATTACTTCCAGTTCCATTTAATCCTCTTACTTATTCTTCCAAGTGTCGACTACAATGGCGGGCTTACTAGCTTCATCAAGCTGTAGTCTAGCCTCAATTCCTTCATAGAAGACCATATTGGCAATAGTGTTAAACATAAAATCTGCAGACCTCTTAGCAATAACAGAGCCGTGATTATCTACTCTGAGATAGGATCTAGCAGGAGTAATAATACCAGAGGCAGGGATACTACCAAAGGTAATGGTGCAAGACATCTTGTCTCGCTCTGCAAGGACTACACCGTCCTTATTAAGGGTGATGACATTACCCACGTTGGTAAAGGCTTGCGTAGCAATAACCTCAGTGCCATTCTTTTTTAGCGTAAGAGTAGCATTGGTACCCTCAGGAAGCCCAGAGAAACCAACTCTAACGGTGACGTCATATGCCTCATTGGCAGGGGACACCCAATTAAAACTGTTGGCGCTATCAGAACAGTTGTTAATGTCCTGAACAATGTACTCCCAAGGGAGATCAAAGGATGCCTTGTTGAGGTCTACGAGATCAACCTCAGTAGACCATACGGATGCAACCTGATGAGCATACTCATTGAGGGTGCTAAGGCTTACTCTGATGTCATGGTGAGCCTCAGGGTCGTTATTATGCTTGTCGACAGTAACAGTATCAGCAGAAGGCACCTCCGAAGAATTGGCATTAGCGAACTGCTTAACTGCAACAATCTCCTGAGGAGTAAGCTGTGACGGAGTATTACCCATCAGCTTAGTTGCAACATTGTCATCCTCGCTGTACACGAGGGTGTCGAAGGTAACCGTAGGGATCACAGGCTTTGTCGTATAGAAGCCCTTTCTAGCTTCATACTCACAGGCACCTACATTACCATCCCAATAAACTTGAATATTCATAATTACTTAGTGATAGGGAACAGTTGGCCAAGACCAAAATTAGTATTGAAGATCTCGGCAGTTACATTAATGTACACCTTAAAGGTTCTTGTCTTAGTAGCAGACGACTCATCCATATTGATGGTTCTAAACTTCAGCGCATTACTCTTAATCTTTCCCGTAGTATCCGGAACAAGACAAGCCATAACACCATTTCCCTCATTATCTACTCCACAAATAACATTAACAGACTTAAGGAAAACATACTGATCGTCCCCACAGAGTCCCTTAAGGGAGACCACATGATCCGTCTGACCGAAGCCTCCTACGGAGCCACTTCATCGTGGAGGGAGCACTGGGCATCAGTCGAGTATCAACGAACTCAGGGAGTACCTGCTTTTCACAGCAACACTTAAGCTCAGCCTGAAGAGCAGACACTACGTTCTGATTACCACCACCGAAGAGGCCACCAAGGAGACCATTGCCGTTATTAGAGCTATTGAGGACACCGAGAGCAAGACCTGCGATACCAACCCGCACCTGCAACACCCTTAGAAGCAAATTCAGCCATAATATATCCCTTTCTAGTCATGTAGACTATTATTAATAGTTAGTAACTTAGATAAAGAAAACTAAGGTACTCATAGTTACCGAAAGAATACCTTAGTGTTACTTAAATACCTACTTTAGCGAGGCCAATTGATCATTCATTCTTCTTAGCACTCAAGAACTGAGGCTCAACAGGCCATTGGACATTCTTAGGGAATCCTGATTGCTCAGGGATGTCTCTAAGAGCCTGACGATACACCTTTACAGCTTCGAGGTCTTCAGGAGAGATTGGGTAGTCAGGGGTAACTAAATAATCAGTACATGAAAGTAATCCATTTCTACGCATACGAACTTCATAAGCAACTTTTTCTAAAAGCGGTTCAGGTACTCGTTTAACCTCATAATAATCAGGATGAGAGTCGTCAATAAACGCCCCATTTGCATTACACCAATCAATTACTACTTGGAATTTTTCACGAGTATTAGGAAGATCTACTTTAATAGGTTTACCTTCTGGATCAAAGGTATAGTCGTCTACTAAAGGCTTATTTACTCTAACCCCTATCAATTTCTAGCACCTTCTACTGTAATGAAGAAAATAGTTGCCCAGATATCACCAGTGGTAATTGATCCGTGGTTCCACCATCCTACGTTTGCGTGTGTTGAGGTAACGTCGTCAAACCCAAAATTAACCTCTGCATACCCTGATGGCATATTAGTTCGTATGATTGGAACGATGTTACGTGACCCGTTCTTAGGAGGTTGAAAGTTAAAAACTTTACTTCCCCCTGAATTAGGGCTAAGAACACCAATATGTTCTACGTACCAAGATGACAGGGTGGGTACTCTAAGTTCATTAAACGAAAGTGCTCCATTTTGGATTACTAAAATGTCGTTTAGTCCTGATGCCATAGAGCAAGCACCTTCCCAGCCAGGAACGTTATAATCATTATCATATAGTTTTACTACAGCACCTGTATTCCACTCATTGCCCCCACAAATCTCTAATAGATTTGAATTAGGGATTCGTTGGATACGAGAGACACCCCCAAAATGCAATTGGCCACTAATATTTCCACCACTCAACGGCAGGCACGTACCCTTATCTTCCTTACCCGCAAGCCCCTCAGTCAACTCAGTGTTAACCTTAGCAACCTCATTATCAACATACTCCTTGGGGGCAAGTGGGTAATTCTTTCCTGCTGTACCACTCATGCCCACAAGGGTCTTCTTTTCTTTATCCCATACGATCTGACCTTCATGACCTTCATAGGCATTAATCTGTGCAGTCGTACCTGTAATTTGTTTTCTTTCTTTAATAGCCATATTAAGAACCTAAATCTCCATAATCAATATAACCGTTGAAGGTAGCAACATCAAGTTTAGCATTCAGCTTTGCCGTCAAATCAGTGATCTGTGCAGACGTATGAGTATGACTCATAGGAGCCTTACTGGCAAGACCAGTCTGAAGCTCATTCTTAGTAGCAAGACCACTAAGATCTTGCGCAGGAGGAGTACCAGTGATCTCACTATACGCAATGCTGTCCTTAGATGCAAGGGCACCAAGCGTAGGCTTGTTCAGAATGAATGCCTTAGACGTACTGTCAGTCTCAGCCCAGTCAGAGTTAATCCGACCACTAGTGGCTTGATCGGCATAACCCTTAGCGAGATCAGCCTGCTTCTTAGCTTCAACCTCAGAAGCCTTAGCGTGCGTCTCAGCAGTAATCGCCGCAGTCTTAGACAGAGCCGCATTATCCTCAGAGAGCTTAGCCGCCTTAGCACTATTGCTAGCCGCAGTAGCCTGAGCAGTAGAGGTGTTTGCACTATTAGCCGCATTGGTGGCACTAGCCTTAGCGTTAGTTTCAGACTCCTTAGCGTTCCTCTCAGAAACCTTAGCTTCCTCAGCCTTTTGGGTAGCGATTACGGCATTCTCATAGACATTCCTCTCAGAGGTTTCGACATTGGTTTGAATCTGTCGAGCCTCTTCAATGATTGCCTGATTTTCTACCTTTACGGTGTCAGCATGCTTAGCCGCAGATACCGCAGTACCTGCAGAAGCCTTAGCGTTTACTTCAGACTCCTTAGCATTAACTTCAGAAGCCTTGGCATTCCTCTTAGAGACCTTAGCGGCGTCCCTAGCGGCCTCAGCATCTAGCTTAGCCTGATAGGCACCCTTAGCATCATCTTTGTAGAACTTAAGGGTGATCGCATCGTTGTCATCAATAGGATCCCCAACGTTGACAATACGCTTACCCTTAGCATCCCAATTGCCTTCCTTGTCTACAATGAGTGCGTCATTGATGATGTCTCTACCTTCTTCAGCAATATGAATAGTCTGAATGGTAGACACATCAAGGTCTTTAGCCTTGAGTACCGAAGCGTCCTTAAAGGACACAATACGGTCAGTAGCAGACGTATATCTGCGAATAATGATTTCAGTACCACTAGCTGGAGCTGTATTGAATCTAATGGTAGTCTTATCTACAAAGAAGTAGTCTTTAGTGGTGTCACCGTAGTCACCCCCGAGTTTCTCTCGGGAGTCTACGGTGACCTTCACAAACTTCTTTGCTAGATAATCAAAGGGCACACTGAAGTCTGTAGTAGACCCATTGCCCTGATAGTTAGCAATAGTAGAAGCCATTTAGTTAATTATCTTCTTGATCTGTAATGTAGTTAATCAAAGATTGCTGAATAAAGGGTGCATTCGGAGTAACAGCTTTCAAACTTCTACCGAAAGACTTTGCATATCTCTCTCTATCACCTTCTGTATAGTCATCTTCATTGAGGATCCCTGCATTAAACAGGTTTCTAGTGTCCGCCTGAAGGTTATAGAGACCAGTAATAGTTTGAGCCGCAGGAATGTTTGCAAGCAAGCTATTGAAATTCAAGTGCTCAGCTTCTTCATCTAGGATATAGCCTTGATCGGCAGTGGACTTAATGCCAGTATTAAACCCTGCAAGAGAAGCAAGCATTGCAGGCATAGCTAGAATACTAGACCTACTCATGCCGTTAATACCCACATTTAAGATAGTAGTCCAATCTGCATCTCTTAAATCAGAGACACCAAACACTCTTGTAAAGTATCTTTCTCTCTGTTCATCATTCATACCCGAAGCAGTAGCAAAGGTCTGACCAAGAGTAGACAACGTGCCAAGAGCACCAGAGATAAGCCAAGTCATAGCTTGACCTGCGGCATCCCCCTCTTCAAACCTAAGTGCGCTCTTAGCTAGTCTCTTGTTATAAGACCTAATAGCAAAGCTCTTAAACTGAGTGAGCAAACCAAGAATTGGGGAATTCTTAGAACCTCTCCACATATAGGCATCAGTTAGGCTCTGTCTCTGGATAACCTCAGAGGCAACATAATCACCCAGTCTATGCATGATGGTCATGCTCTTTACATCATTTGCAATAATCGAGTCGTATACATCAGGCTTTACTCTGATCCTACCAAATTTGTCGATCTCAGTAGCCTCCTTAAAAGCCCTAGTGAAATCAGCAAAGTCCTTAGGATTGATATTGAGCCTATTAAGAGTCTTGCCATCTAAGAAGGCAACCTTCCCCTTAATGCCATGAGCGTGTCTTGCAAACTGCCCAATAAAGATGTCTTGAGCTGTCGACACAATGGTTTCTTGGGACTTATTGAGGTACTTAGTAAAAGGCGAATTAGTAGCCAACCACTGAGTGCCCGCAACCAATCTAGCCTTATACTTATCGCCACCAAACTTATCTAGGTTTCTATCGTAGATCTCAGTCCAAGCTCCTCTTACTCTAACCTCCTTACCGAAGGCCATGTCTCGGAACTCATCCCTTTCCTGCTTAGTCATACCACCCTTAGACCAATCCTTGATCTTGTCAGGCATACCCGGAATAGACTTAAAGAAGAAGGAAGCACCAAACTCTTTAATACCCTCAGCAATCTCAAAGTGGTTTAGGACACCCATAAAGGCATTGTGAGTGAAGAGTGTGAAGTACCTAAGAGCGTCTGCAACTGCATTACCCCAAGAAGAAGCATCTTCATTGTCCATGCCTGATCTACCGTAGTAGTCCGATAGGTAAGCCCTAAAAGCCTTAGCCTGAAGATCTCGCTCGTCAACAGAGGTCTCCTTAAGGTACTCCCCTAGTTGCTTATCCATGATGTCGGAGAACTCCTTGAAGCTCTTAACACCAAAGGCATCATTGAGGCCCATGTCACCAGATATACGCATGTTGTATCCGTTCATGGTTTCTACAATGTTTGTCTGAAGCCTACTAACAGAGAACCCATCATTATCTTTAATAGTGAATTTCCAAGGGGTTCGTTCGTGTTGGTAGTTGTGGGGCATACCTTCACCCTTAGGATCATTCATAAGACCTTTTTTGATTGCCTCAGCCTGATCAACATAGCCCAAGGAATCCTCCCAAGCCTTCTTTTTAACCCAAGCAGTAAAATCCTCCTGGTCGGTGGACACCTTAACCTTGGTACCTTTAGCGGGAGTGTCCTTAGCCTTAGCCGCTAGTTCTTCTTCATATCTAGCCCTAAGTAGCTTGGTATACTCAGGATCCTCAAGAGTCCTAAGGAGGAGCTTATAGACACGTGCCCGTGCTTTATTTACTCTCTCCCCATAGGAGCCTGTAAATGTGTTGAGGAAGTCAGACACCTTGTTCTTGCTAAGCCAGTGGCTTTCGAACTTGTCATTAGACACAGCAGACCTAGCTAAGGGTTTACCATATTCGATATCGCCAGTTGCCTTAAGTTTCCTCATAGCATCCGTCTCACCAATCATACCCCTAGATTGAGCCATGTCACCCCACTTACCGTAGAATGCACCCATTCGCTCAACGATCTCTTCAAACAGTTCATTACCGTCAAGATCAGTTTTATAACCGTCTCTTCGTCTACGAATCATTTCATCAAGATCGTCACGATCCATTCTGGTAGAATCAAGAAGTTTGAGGATGTCGTCTGATACGATGTCTACATCTCGCTCACCATTCTTTCTATAGAAGTCTCTAGCTTCCTCAGCTGTACGAGTAGTATCAGCATTATTGAATTGCTTGAAAGTAGTTCTATCGCCTCTCTCAGTCTTACCTAGGGAGTCCCAAATCTTCCTGACAGCTTTACCCGCACTAGTCTCAGTTTTTACTTTATCAATGGCGCCTTGAACAGTAATTGTAGGGAGTTTCCCCTCAAGGTTCTTAAGAGCACTATTGAATGCCTTATGAATCTGTGTCTTCTCAATAGCCTCAGGAATGCCAGTCTTCTTAAAGACGCCCTTGGCACCTGAGGCAATCTTTTCAGAGTACATTCTGGCACGCCTAGACGCATCCCCTAGCTTAGTAGCGTCATCCTTAAACTTAGTTGCTCTAGCGATTCCCTCAATGGATGCACCAAAAGCCATGCCTGTGGCCATATCCATAAGAGCATCATTGTCATCACCAGAGGAATAGTTATTGAGCTGTCCAGATGCAACACCCATTACGGCGCCGTATCCAATCCTACCAATAGCGCTACTAGAGCCAAAAACAGGCAATGCGGTAAGAGGATCACCAAACATAGCACCAGTGCCAGATACAAGATTGTTCCAAAGGCCTGCTTGTCCCTGAGCATCTCTATACTCCTGTACACTTTTAATTACTTCGAGGTTACTCTTAAAGTCCTCACTGGAGGATGCACCCTTGAGGACTGCTCTATATCTATCTAGATTATAGCCAAGTTGCTTAAGAGCATCCCAACGCTCTTCATCAGTTGGGACATAGGTGTTTTTGGCAAGGCCCTCCTCATATCCGTAAGCCTTTCTAATCTCTACGGAACCCCACTCATTAGTAAGACCCCCTACAAAACCAACTTCAGGCTTTGGCTTCTTATGTGCTTCTTCATATTCCTTTTCTTCAGCACCTGTGAGGCCTCTAGCGACGACAAACTTATCTGTAAAATAAAGACCGGGGTTAACAGTGTTCCACCCCAGATCTTCGGGAGAAGCATCTGGAAAGATAGGCATTAGTCCTCCTTATTAAGGTATTCTGTATAACCCTTGACATTATGAACAGCCTTTCTGACTAGCTTATCTACAACACCAATAGGCTCAACCTTAGTTCTAGATTGTTTATCAATATACTTCATAAAGCCCTCATGAATACTCTTTCTATCCCACCTAGCCAAGAGGGCACGGGTGTCTGCATCAACAACTTCAAAAGAATCAGTCATAGGGTTGTACCCCTTAATGACACCTTCTTTTGCATCCTTCTTAAGGGTTTTGATTTTATTGGTTACTTCTTCCTCAAACCAGTCCTTAGTCGCCTCAGGCCTAACACCTTTAATCATAAAGAGCTTTGCAGGGATCCTAGAGTCATCAATTGAAATTGTTTCTTTGTCAAGATCCTCTCTTGCTCTATCCATAGCATCCTTTCTGGACATACCAACATTCATGTAAGCATAAGTCCTATTAACCATGTATCCCTGAGAGTACAAATCACCCTTAGCATCCTTGGCTAGATTGTCATAGATCCTCTGTTGCTCCTGTCGACCTTCTCTAGTTTCACCCATCTTCTTCTGTTGCTTAAGAGCACTAACACATTGATTATAGGTCATCCCAAGTTGGTTTGCGTTCATCATTGCAAGGAGAACGTCCATATCATAGGAACCCATACCACCAAAGGCCGTAGCAAACTGCTTAGGGTTAGCCACATAAAAGCTATACATCTTGTCAAGGTAAGTGGGCTTTTCGATGCTAGCGGCATTGGAGTTTTCAAGGGATAGAATATCTGCCTTAATAGCTCTAACCACATTGTTGCCTACCTTACTAAGGTAACTAGATGCAGGGTTATAGCCACCAGTTGGATTACAGGCCATCTCTAGAATGTCGTTCTCAGTAATCCTTCCATCCTGAACAGCAAACAGGAACTCTCTGTCAATATGCTCTTTAGTAGTCCCTACGACATTCTCAGGATTAGTCGGAAGACCCCTAAGCAAGGACTCATTGTAGTAATTAGCATTGAGTGTTCTACCTTCTTCCTTAAGGGCATCAATTGAGTTAGCTGTGTTCTTAGCAATCAAGGCTCTCTGTTGATCTCTAGCACTTTGTAGGGATCTAGTAAGGTACTCTACTTCAGCACTTACAACACCGCCCGCCCTATCTTTTGCAAGAGTCAGCTCCTGCTCAATAGAGCTCGTATCGCCATTAGCTACCCAATTGTCAACCTTGAGAGCCTGAGAAGTCCAATATTCAGCATCAGCCTTCCATGCGGCATTGCTTGCAGTCTTGAGGGCCTTATCCCAAGCAACAGCACCTACCATATCCCTTACAGAACTCTTACCATCTAGGAAGTAAGGCTTCCAGTTCTCTAACTGCTGTAGGATATAGACACCATCCTCTCTACCTGCAATGTCCTCAAGAAGCCCAGAGACCATAGTTGCTTTATCTGCAGGGGAATAGTGGGCTAGCTTTGGATTCTTTTCACCATCAAAGACATCGAGGACAGTCCCAACAACGTATGCCGCATTCTTAGATGGGTCGTTAACAGCACCTCTAACATCAGCCAAATCAACAAGTTTAGCCTGTTCCACAGACCACTTGTTATTAGACTGGATGTTCTGCAATAGAATCTTCTGTCTACTTTCAGGACTATCTGCATAGAAACCCTTAGAGAACCAAGAGTCTTCATTAATGTCGTACCCAAAGGAGTCTCTAACATCCTCCATGGCCTTACGGACATGTTTGAAATACTCTGCGTCGACTTCTTCAGGTGACTTTCCGTTAAACTCGTTTCTGTTTACTCTATCTTGGAAATCCTGTTCTGCAAGACTAAAAGCCAACTTACCATGCTGGTACTTAAGTCTAGACATAGAGACAGGGTCATACTGGAAGGGAATGTTGTTGTTCTTAATATCCTCTTGGTACTCCTCAAGAGAGTGAGTACGGAGATACTCATCGGCTTGCTTAAAAGCCTTTTCCTTATAGGCGTCTGCTACAGTACCTAGCTTTTTAAAACCTTCAGCAACAGTAGACAGCCAATCAACTTCTTCCTGAGGGGGCTTAAGGCGATCCTTAATGTTAACCTGAACACCCTTAGCTTCCCCTAGTTTAGTCATGCCCTGACTAAAGTAATTCCAATTATAAAACCCTTGCTTAGCAGAGGAAGCCCCTGCACTATTCTTATAAGCCATTAGTAAAAGTAACCTCCTCGTTCTCTAGGTAGTACATTAGAATTATAATAATTAGACCACTGCTGAATGAAGTCTACATAGGGCTTATACTGTTGGTAATTAGCCATTACGTTACCAAGGATGTTACCACCAGTATTGGATGCAATGGTCGCACTAGAGGACGCTCCGCTCATACCAGTAGATGCAAGTAGACCTGCGCCACCAAGACCTGCCAGTGTCCCTGAGGACAGACCCGTAGAAGCGGCAGTAGTAGCACCACCAGCAACTACGCTATTAGCCGCGAGACCATAAGAAGACAGGAAGCCAGAACCTAGAGAGGTGCTAACAGCCCCTGCACCACCGATGCCTGCAGAAGCACCCGTAGCAGTAGAAGCCGCGGCTGAAGAAGCGGCACCCCCAAGTGCACCACCAACGGCACTACCAATACCTGCAGTAGCGGCACCCAAAGCGGCACCTGTAGTAACACCTTGGAAGAGTTGTGCATACAGTTTAGAGCCCTTAATAAAGCTATTAGATAGGTTATCTCTAGCCTGCTCTACAGCGTTCTTAGTCTCGATGTAGAGAGCCTCCTTTTGAGATCTAACGTTCCACACATCAACCTCATAGGCTTCCTTTAGAGCAGTCTGCTGTCTAAGATTCGTGCCTCTAATAACCTGCCCAAGTTTATCTTGAGTCCTGCCTTCCACACCCGATTCAGCCTGAGCCGCCTCAACTTGTGACTGGTTTTGGAAAGCGCTCACCGACATGTTGAAAAGGTTGCCAACTGCAGAGTCATAAAGGGAGCGCTCTTGTCTATTCAGAGCGGCTTGATTGTAGTTGTAATTCAATTGCATGTAATACATCTGCTTCTTAAAAGCCTTAATCTGATTTCGATTAGTCTTTGAAGCACTGTATAGTGCACTACCACCACCAAATACTGCACCAACAGCGGCGCCTACTCCGATAACTACACCACTCATTCTTTAATCAATTCCTTTCTATTAGTTGTTAATAGCATCCACTCCGGAGTAAACTCTTTCTCGCATTCCCTTAGGTCAACCTTATCAGTCCTAAAGCACATCGTAATGTGCGTGTCTTCAAGCGCCCTAAAGGCTTGCCTACGGCCACCTTCAGCCTGAATGACGTTGTAACCCTTAAGCCTCCCTACAGTATTCCCTAGGGTAACATAACAATCCCCACTGACAATTACAGTAGTAGGGATTTTGATGTAAGCTCCAATAATAGCTACATCCTTAGGGATAAAACAGGTTCTGTAATACACCCCTTCATAAACAAAGTGTTCAATGGGGATCTCAACTTCATTACAGACACAACTCTCCATAGCATGAATTGCGATGTCACAAAGCATGTTATTCTGCTCAGGAGTTAAGGGTTTCAACTTCATACGCTACTATTCCTTCTAATGTAAAGACCTTCCCAACCACCTGAAATCAGGTTAATAGGTTGGACATTGTCGGAGCAGACAGTAATGACTACTTCATCATTATTGTCTTGAATCGGGAACTTAAACTTACCCGTGTAAATATTGTTAGCCCCCAAGATAGTCGGAGATTCACCAAGGCTCCTACCAGTAAACCTATACTTAAAATGCTTTTCCTTAATGTCGTTATCGACCTTGCATTCAAATACACCAGACTTACTATAGTTCAACCAGAAGTATCTAAGCTGTAGCCTACCTTCAATCTCAGAGATAATACCCCCAGTATCCGTATTCCTCTTAATGGACTGCTTAGAGAGAGTCACACAGAATTTGTAGGTAAGACCCACAAACACCTCAACACCCCTCATGTCCCCTTGGATCCTAAAGACACCATTGGAATCCCAATCAGTAACCTCAGTAACGTAACCGTCCTTAGTGACAATGAAATACTTATGATCCTTAGTAGACGGGATAGCACCGTAGATGTCATTAAGGGACACCTCAGTGTAATCCTCATAGTCACTGTACTTGTTGGACTTAGGGATTGTATACTTCTTCTTACGATCCATAAAGAGCCTAGTAGGCTCATCAGAGAAGTCAACAGCATTACCTGTCAACAATGCTTTCTCTAGATACAGCCCATTCGGAGAGTTGATAAGAAGATAAATCTCTGAGTCAACAAACTCCGCTAGAAGAACCTCAGAATTCTTGTTTGCAAATTCCCACTTGAACCAAGCCTGCTGTTCACTAGTGGCGTTAATAAGAATAAATTTATAACAGTATACGATATTAGGAGTAGTAGAAGAGATAGCCGTAACTACGTTCTCTGTGGTGTTCCCAGAGAGTCTAGTGATGCCCTTAGGAATGTACGTAGGCACATGTGCGGCTACGTCTTCAGCATCCTTAAGGTCAGCCACGTCCTGCAAGGAGTAGTAGCGCATCACAGAACAGTAGTTTACTCGATCATTCACAAAGAAAATCGAAGGGCCAATAGAGATAGGTTGAACATTCGTGTCATAGTCAAAGTTAGTGATCTGGTCACACTTGACACTCTTAGGAGTCATGACACCGTCACTAGACAACACAAACTGACCTTCACGAGAGAACAACATAAGCTCTCTAGCAAAGGGTACAGCATGAGTCAGAATGGCAACCTTATTAGAGGAAACCGAGACATCAATAGGGTCAGTGTCTGCAATAGCCGCAGAGGACTTAAACCAGAAATTAAAGAAGTCGTTGGTTGCACTAAGGATAATGGATTCATCAGAGATGACCCCTAGGCGATTACGATAGAAAAAGATGTCATTGATCTTCCTACCAATGAACGAAGGATCAGGGTTAGTGTCTTCATTACCAGAGCCTCTATCAACCCACGGGAGCTTCTTAAGGAGAAAACTTCCATCCCCCTGCCTAACAATAGCATGAGGCATATTCTTAGGGTTGATCTTAGTGGGAATCCTAGGTGCTACAGTTTCCTTCCACACCTTATGTTCGTCGTCCCACTTTACGTAGAAGTCGTCATCTTCGGAATTCTTTTCTCCAGACACCTGCATGATGTAATTCTCAGGTGCAATCGGAGGGAGCTTATTAACAGCCGTAACCTTACCCATGTAAGCAATAGCGTTCTGGTTACCAAAGCCATCCTTAACAAGGACATTAGGAGGATCCCACCCAGACTTAGCTTGGATCGTAATAACAGAGTCGCCAACTAGACCTACGTTATAGGAACTCATGCTTGCACTAGACCTAGAGTAACCCATAGACGCTCTACCGCCAATCTGATTCAACAGGTCATCATAGGTACCACCAACGTCAGGGTTACCTCCATCAGGTTTCTTACCAGTTTTAAGAAGTGTATACAAGGCTCTTGCAATAAAGGCAGTATTAGTCTGCACAGCCTGCTTAGCCTCACCACCATCAGGTGTAATAACACCACACATATACGCACCATCTACATAAATGGCGTAAGTCTTAGCATACTGGGCATTCTTGACGTACACCAGAGCAGTATCCTTTTTACCCGACGGGGACGTGCCTTCTACAGCACCGACCTCCTTCTCAGTGTTCAAGACAAAGGTGTAGTCAGCAACAGTAACTGCCTTTAGTTTTCCCTTAGGGTCACTAGTGGTAATGTACTGTTTTGACGCATCATCTTCAAACGTGCATTTCCTAGGCTCACCATTAAGATCAAAAATCTGGTATTCACCAGAGCCAAGCTGGAGAATGTACTTTTCATGTTCGTCTCTATTGATTACATGATACTTCTTCTTTGTAGCATCAACACGGTCAGACAAACGTTTGATTGCAAGAGTCGGAGGTCTCTTTTGGAGACCCTCAACTTCATTAGGAAACCCGTTGACAAGCTCAGTCACCTGATCGGGAAATCTGATGATGTCAGGTTGTTGAGAGACACCACCTTTAAATGAGTGAATGCTTTGAGATACTAGAGGCATGTTTAGCTCCTCTGAGTCTGCTGACTGATGAACTGGTCATCATTGAGGATGTTATAGTTACCATCCGTCAGCTCATAGTCTACAATGTCTGCATAAGCCGCACTCTCCTCTAGCTGAAGATGTGCATCGATGTCCGCAGAGGTAAGATACCTCATCTGAAAGACTCTACTGGCTCTAACAGTAATATACTTTCTGAAGACCTGAGGAAGCTCCTCAAAAGGGAGTTCCCTGACAAGTTCATCCAGAGTGATGCCTTCAGGGAACTCTAGAGCCCCTGAATCAAGATCATAAAAATAGCCTTCTCTACTCACGAACTTATAGCTAGTAGAGACAGCCCTTAGGAAGTCTCTACCATAAGCAACTTTGTTAGTAAAAGAGTCAGGCTTCAAGGTAACACTGGTGAGAGTGTTAAAGCTGTAACCCCTAGACTGGATCTCTTGACTGACAGCCTTAAGGATTCTTACAGCATTCAGCACATCCACATTAGCATCATCCTCAAGAGAATTAACAGGGCTAGAGCCTACGGATGACAAAATTTCATTTACTGCTTCAAGTTCAGTGCTAGGAGTTACAATCATTATTCTTCCTTGTTGTTATTCTTTTCGACGGTTCTTCGAGGCTTAACAGGCTTTGCAGTTGCACTAAGGAGACCCAGTTCCTGAGCCTCCTCGGGGGTAAGCTGATACCCCCACTTGTGCACCTGACAGAAGTAAGTAGTCTCGTAAGCCTTCTTTACTTCTTCAATGGTCATCTATTAAACCTGAGCAGTCTTAACGATAACACCAACGGCTTCGGGACGAAGACCGCCGTGACCCCAAACGGACATACTTGTCCGCTAGACTATCGCTTACCCCTTAGGGTTCTTTTCATTTAGTCGTTGCTTGTGCCAATAAAGGATCATCTCAGCATCATGTCTTTTAAGCCTAAGATGCGGGATGATTGCCTTTAATACTTTAGTAGCAGTTCCGTAGAACGATGCACCAAAGTTTAATTTAAACTCTTTAATATTTTCTTTCGTTGTCTTGTAGATCTTACCGCCGTACGTGCTTTGGATTAGTTCTACAGAACAAACATCAGATTTTTGTACATGAATCTTAAGCCAGTGTTCTCTACCGGAACACCTAAGATACCCATCACCATCAATATATCCTGCCAACCATGAAGGACTGGCATTCTTCTTATATCTAGTTGGCCCTGTATCAGCTCTAGATTCTTTAGCAAACTTCCTAAGCTCATCCACCTGCTCTTGGGTGAGATTAACTCCTGAAAGTTCTCTACGTTTATCAAGCATTCTTTGGAAATGCTTTCCTTTAATCACCATGTGTTTGATGATGTGCGGCAAGAACTTTTCTAAGTCATTCTTACTCGACACCCGCCAACACTTTTGATTCTTAACTTCTATATTGCGGATGCTCCCTACATCGTAGGCATCTCTTAGATCTTGAAGGAGCTTAAAGCCTCTCCCTCTATTGTCGATCTGAACAATTGAAAACTGTAGACATATACGAAAATGACCGTCTACAGTCTTATTAAAGTAAAAACTAAGGGCTCCGTCTGCATCTACGAACCCCGCAACATATTTATTTAGAGTTTCATTATAGTTACTCATCTCTGTATACACCTATACTGTTTTATGAGTTATTTGGCTTCAATCGGGTTGTCTAAAAAGAGTTTCCCGTTATTTAGAAAAGATTACGCGACAGGTTAGTTTATCGCGTACTTGGCAATGATCTGGTCAGCCTGATATTCAGCTCGACGAGCACGTTCCATAGCGAGATCCTTGAGCTTCACCGTACCAACAGCGGAACGATGGAAGACAATGCCCTGAAGACCCGCAGCCTGGATACTCGCACTAAGAGCGTGCTTGCCATCAATGCCCTCATTCAGAAGGTGCGGAACTTCAATGACTTCAAAACCGCAAATCGTCTGGAGCTTGCCCGTGTTCGGATCAAAGAGGGCATGATAGTTAGCCGCATCAGGCATAAGAGCCTTCATGACAGCAGAGTAGCCTTCAGGCGTGAGAAGGCAATAGCGGTCACCCTGCGGGACGTAGTTCTTCGTCATCTGAGCACGAGCCGCGAGGAGACCCTCAAGGATCTTATTGCCATACTTAGCTTCCTGCGAAATCTCAAGACCCGTAACAAACTCAAAGGCCTTACCCGTACCGGGAACCTTGTCAGTATCAGTATCATTGTCGGGAATGTTACCGTCCTTGAACTTAGCGTCCTTAGCGGCCTCATTGGCAAGCTCATTGATAATAGCACAGTCAGCGCCCATAGCGAGAGCTTCACCAAGCTGACGGGAGTATTCAACTCGAACGTCATAATGGTTCATCGCATCGTCGATATCCGTGATAAGGCAGTCAGCCGTAAGGAGACCGTCAATAGCGATGACACGCTCATTGTGTTCCATCTTCTTACGCTGGTCATCAAGGGAGTTACCCGGAGCAAGATACTTAGCACGGGTACGACCCATAACAGCGAACGAAGCACTCTTACCGTGCGAAATCGTTCGAACCTGATGACGAGACATCATAACGGAGGTGCGAGCAAAAGCAGTCAGAACTTCACCCGTGAAGACCTTCATAAAGAGTGCATCACGCTCGCCCGCAGAGAGAGCCTGACCAGGATTGGAAATACCAGTAACAGCCATTTTTAATTATTTTCCTTTTAAAGTATATAAGATTTGTTGTTATAGATAAAATTAAACACTAGTGGCCCACATTCTCTGTTCGACCTGTCGGGTGTATTCAGGATCCCTGCCATAGCGCTTATCGCTCATAGCCTCGATCACTTCAGATTTGTTTGCAAACCCCTTAGGACGATTCACAGGAGTGGCCGTACCGCCATGAATAGACTTATTAGCGGTACCCATCTTGGAAGTCATCTTAGACTTCATGCCTTCAAGCATGAGGGAGACAGCTTCCAGATTATTGTTGTCGATTGCTCTGTTAAAGGAGTCAATCGTCTTCTGAGGGAGATTCTTGGATGCCCAATCGACAATACGATTGTACTCCTTAGTACCCCCTACGGAATCATAAACAGCTTCAGTGAAGCGAGATTCAAGAGCCTTTCGACTCTCAATGAAACCCTCGATAACCTCAGAAGGATAGCCTGCCTTCTCAAGTTCAGCAACGGTTTCATCGGAGAGCTTGCCATGCTCCTGATATTCTCGGACAGCCTTATTGAAGTCAACACCCTTTTCCTTAAGGGAGGTCTTCACGGCATCAATAGCCTTTTCGTGCTTGTCTACTTCTTCTTGAAGATTCTCTTGATCTTCATTTTGATCATGAACAGCCACATCATCAGCGTGGCCTTCAGTTTCATTAGCTTGTTCTTCATTATGTTCTTCCCCCGACTTTTCGTTCTGAAGAAGGGGGTCTCCAATATCAGGGTCAACCTCAATCTGAGTCGTAGAAGACTCCATGATCTCAATACCCTGTGCTTCAGCCTCCTCAGTGAGAGACTGAGGTTCATTAAAGTCAGTCATTAGTTATCCTTTAGTTATTCAGGTGCTAGCTATGCTAGCTGTGTCTGCTGTGCTAGTGTCCTAGCTGTGCTAGTGCCCTAGCTGTGCTAGTGTTCTAGCTGTGCTAGTGTTCTAGCTGTGCTTCATTGACAGCCATCTGTGCACCTGCGTCAATACCCTGTTGCTGGGCATACTGTTCCATAGCGGCCTGTTGTTCTGCCTGAAGTTCTTCAGGAGTCTTCACTAGACCCGTAGCATCAATATGAGCCGCCGCAAAAATCCTAGTAGCAAGATTACCAACGTTGAGAGCCTGTAGAAACTCAGGGAACTGTTGCATCAATTGCAAAGCCTGAGCTAGATTGTTAAGATCCTGTCCTCTACCAAGGGCATCAATACCCGTGATGATGGAGGGTTCAATCTCTGCAATACTCTCGTCAATCACAGGGAGCAACCCCTGAGATTGCATCTGATTGTAGACACAGGCAACGAGAGGAAGCTGTAGCTCCTGAGACAGGAGAGAATAGACACCACCTAGGGTATCCTCAAGTTCACCTGCAACGTACCTAATCTCTTCTGCGGTAACTCTGTCTCTACCCACAGCACCACTCTGGACTGCAGAGTTCAAGAGGAACGCATAAGACAAACGAGACTCAATCTGTTGAGCAGTAGTGAGTACCGTCTGCATGTCCATGCTCTTATTGAGTTGCATGGGAACAACGTCCTCCATACGACCCCTAACAAAGGCACCGTTCTCTGCCTTAGACAAAGCCCTGATGTTAGTCTGACAAGCAGGAGACACGAGATAGAGAACCTTAGAGGCAATCATGGAGATATCCACAATGCTCTTAGAGAGATTCTCAAGGGAGATAAGGTCGCCAAGGTAATCCTCAACAAAGGATCTACCGTAGTGTTCACCGTCCTTCTTATTGAATCTAAGGGGAATCCAAGGACTCTTGTTTGCAGGATAAGTCTGCTCACTACCCGCAACAGGTTCGCCTTCAATCTCCTGATAGGATTCCCACTGATAGGTGTCTCCGCTAGCCACACGGTAAATGTGAGTATAGATGTCTACCTTTTCGTTGATAGTCGGTTCACCAGAATCAGAGAGAACAGACTGCATGGAATCAGGAAGACTACCACGGGAAACAGTGTCCTTAGCGACAATCTGAAGGACATTGCCGATAGCGTCTCTCTGAACAGCGTACTCACGAAGAGTATAGCACCTCATGCCACCTTCAGCAGGAGGAAGGAACAGAAGTGCATTGCCTGCAATGATAAGTTGCTTAATGGCTTCAAAAAGAGTCGGCCTAAGAGACTGAGACTCCATGTACTTAATCATCTGTTGTTCCATCATGGACAAACCGTATTCGATATTGTCCTTCAGCTGGTCATCAGCAGACTCATTAAGAGCTACAGTCGACTCCGCGTCCAACCCCAGTCTAAAGAAAGGTTGATTAGGAGGCAACAGAGAAAGAAGAAGCTTAGAGGCAAGATTATTAAGACCCCTAGCACCCACAGAATTGTAAGGAGTGGAATAGTTAGTACCACCATCATCAGACTCCTTAGGAAAGAGCATAGGGATCGTGTAGGTTGCACACTTCTCTGCTCTCTGGGTGTATGGGTCTCTGTCTGTCGTGAGTTTGTCATAGGTCGTCTTAGCGCCTTCAAGAGGGATATTTCCTGCGGTATGTTCACTAGTTGCCATTCCAACCGTCCCACCCATCATTCAATGATTGATTACCAACCATCATAACCCTCCACGTTAGACAAGGTTACGGCCTGCACCTGCAGACACATCAGCATTCCCTGCCTTCTTAATTCTAAGACCCTTCTTACCCTTACGAAGCTGAACCTTTTCGGTTTCTTCCTTCTTCTCAGCTTCACCCTCAGGGTTCGTAAGCTCAAGCTCAGGAGCAGGAGCCTCAGGGGCACTCTGACCGCTGTTGCCTATACCAGTCACCTTATGGACAACATTCTTAAAGGTCTTCTTAATACCACTAAAAAGTCCCATTAAATTTCCTTGTAAAAAGTTTTGTACGAAGAGTAACCCAAGTGTTTCTCATAGGTATTTTCCAACATCTTATTGTTGAGCGTGTTGGCGTTAGAGAAGGCTAGTAGTCTTACGTTAGTACATGCCCTATTTTCAAGAGCATAAGCCATTGCTCTAGACAAACCAAGACCCTTTTGGAAAGCTACAGTGCACTCTTCATTTAGAAAAGTTACTCCCTCAGGTGCATACCAAGGTCTCCCCCTAGACACTAGGGATGCACCCGAGAGAGCATTTTCTTTGTTATAGAAAACAAGGATGATGAAGTCTTCAAATTCACCACTAATGACACCCTTAAGAAACTTACGCACTACCTTTACGTCAGCATATTTCTTAATGAAAGGGAGGGAGTCAGGGTCATCTTTGATGATCTTCGCACCCTTGTCGATGATCTGTTCTAGGATGTCTTCATCATTAGGTTGCAAGACACCAATCCTAGACACGTTACTTAGGGATGTTAGTCCCTCTGCCAGAACCCACATAATCAATCCTCAGAGCCTTCTTGCCCTTGTTCTTCTTGTGTTCTGCAGTTTCTACAGCACCCATTTCAGGAGCCTCAGGTTCGAGTACAGGTTGCTCAATGGCAGGAGCCTGAACCTTAACCTCAGGAACCTTAGGTTTACTAAAGAGTCCACCCATCAGTTATCTCCATTCTGTTTGTCGTGTTTATTTCTAAGGTAGGTAACAACCTGTTGAATACCTAGAAGAGTCTCATTACTCTTTTCATACCAAATCATCTTTCGAATGTCAAAGACATCCTCAAGTTTCTCAATGAGATCCTTAGGAACATAAGGAAACTCTTCTTCTTCTTCAACAACATTGTTTTCTTCTTTGTTCATAGAAATTCGGCGCGGAAACCTCTGTCTTCAGACAGGGGAGGAAGCGCCGTCCTCCTTTCTAAGTTCGGTTAAATAGGTGCTTCTCTTTTCGAGAAGCGTTTGGCGGATACCCGCAGGTTCCGCTTACACGGCCCGAAGGCCTGTTGACATCCTTCGCCAATGTTGGAAGGGGTTTGGTGCCTGCAACACCGCTCCTACCTCTCAGAGCTTTTAATCACAGGCCGCAGAGCGTGGAACTAGGATGTACATCCCACGGTGCCTATACATTCCCAACCAACGTAGCGCCTCTCGAAAGAGGGGCGCTGAGGCTAGTCAATAAAGGCTCTTTCAAGCCTCTGCCTTTAGGCAGGGGTTATTGACGTCTTCCTCCTACCTAGGACTATTGATTTAATTAAAAATAGCCCTAGGGGGTATTAGTATTGATTAAAAAGGATTGTACTTCTTGGGTAGACCCTCAGATTCACTTAAAGGATAATCTTCATAGTGCAAGATTCTAGCCATTGTTGCCTCTCTAATGGCATCCTCTTCAGTAAGACCCTGAGACTTGAAGGCTTTCAAAACCTCAGGCCACCATTCAGAATCAGGATGCCCATTAAGGAGCTTATTGGCTTTCACAGGGCCATAAGTGGGACACCCCTTATAGCCGTCTGTAACGTCCCCTACTAGGGTCTGATAGCACAGCCATTTCTTGGAGTCCTTCTCAGTGATGTTATGCAAGACATCATTACCGAAATCATAGAAGTAACCGGGGATTGTCTTGAAATCCTTGTCCATAGACACTGCGACACAAATATCTTTATAGACAGGACTAGTGCAGTAGATACCCACAACATCATCAGCTTCAAGGTACTTGACTGTATGAGAAATGTAGGTTTCTTTAATCTTGTCTACAAGACCTTTGTAACAACAAGGTTTACGATTAGATCGCCTATTGGACTTATAGTCAGGATTGTAGGCTTTCCTAAAGTTATCCTCATCGGAGAAACAGAATACATAGGTAATCTCTTCGCCAACGAAATGCTTATTCAGCTTCTCATCAATAGCAATAAGCATGTCGGTAAAGTAATCCCATGCGTCATCTACTTCAGCATGACAAGTCCAAAGACCATCACCCCAGTCGATATCCTTCTGGACAGCAGAGGATGCCTTAAAGGCTAGAATATCACCGTCTACAAAAGCATATCTCATTATTCACAAGCCTTAAGGATGGCGTATGCCTTACAAGTGAGCCTCCAATAATTAGTGGCTTCACTAAAGTAATTAAGGGCTGTAATATGTCCCCTAGATGCCGCCTCAGCAATCAGCTTGGCATTCTCACGACAGAAGTCCGCCTGAAGTTTAGGATTGTTCTGATCAATATATTTAAGGAAATTAAGATACTTATTCATTTTCTTTCTGAGGTCCCTCATAGTAAACACTCTCTTCTTCCCAATCAACTTCATAGCCAAGACGTTCAAGAATCTCATAAAAGATTTCTTTGTCAGTCCAGTCTTCATAGAGTTTACAGGGATTTGGGATGTGCATAAAAAGCAGTTTACCATTCAATCGAACTTCGGCACCACCTGCAGTCCCATAAACAGGATCCGTCTTATAGAGCCACTTAATGTCAACAACGCTCTTTTTGTTGGTCTTACACAATGCCATTACCTCCTTAGGTTCATTCTTCTTAAGAACCCTTTCAATCTCTTCTACGGTCATAGGTCTACGAATCATAGCTACTCCTTAGTGACAATCGAACCAGTTGGCACCAATCTTGCCTTCGGTGTCCAACTGACAATTAAACTTAAAGAACTCCTGAGTCTGTCTCATGGATTCCTGTGCAATTCGCACACAGTCTTCTGCAATCTCTTTTGTTCTGCAGGCAACCTGTACCTCATCCTTACCGTTTCCCATATTGCTACGGGTGTCGGACTATCTCTTTACAGCCTATTGGTATTAGCTGTAGTAGGCATTTCGAGACTAGGGGGATCTCACCCCTAGCCCCTACGGTTTACACCTAGTCTCTACACTTCCATTCTCGAATCCATTTGCACGCAGATGAAAACGAGACACCAAAGACTTCACCTAGCTTAGTACCTGTACACTTATAAAGTTTCCAATACTCCTTAGCTTTAGCCTTTCTATCAGCATATCTAGTGGAGTTATGCTCGACTTTATGATCGACGATCTTAACTAGCTCAAGGTGGCTAAGGTTACAACAGGCACGATTATGACACTCGTGATGAATCTCATAGCCTTCAGGGACTTCGCCATTAGCTTCTTCCCATACAAGTCTGTGAGCCATAATCAAGGGCTTTCTACCTTTACCCTTATACCTGTGATCTCTAATCCTTAGATAACCATCGTGATTCAGTCTATGTGATGTGGAGACTATGCAACCGTTTTGATCCTTAGTCAAGACCATAGGTTTACCACGCATAGTTCCTCCAATGTTTAGCTCGGGATTGCCCCAGAGGGGTTTCCCCGAATTAACCTACTTTAACGTGCACAATGAAGTTTATGCACCCACGCCATCATGGCAAAGTCTCCGTCCCAACCATGCTTGTAGCCTGCTTTACGCATATTCTCCTCAACAAGACACACCCACTTCTTACAAATAAGGGCGCCTGCAGACTGCAGGATAGTGTTCAGAGCCGAGTGAGGGCTTCGCACATAAACAAGGCGGCGATCAAGCCCAAGAATATGGTGAGAAATATTAAGAGTAGGGCAATCAGGGTGGACACGTTTCTTCCATTTTACTTTTTGAGTGTTCCCAATCCATTCAGAGGACTCAACAAGAGCCTTATCAATGGAACTACAGAGCTTCTTGTATGCAGGGACAGCCTTAAAGAATCTTTCCTTAAGAGCTTTGCCATCCTTAGCAGTGCCATTAATGACAGCTCCAAGTTTACCGTCACCACCACCATAGAGCATGCAGTAGATCATGGTCTTCGCTTGGTCTCTCGTGGGAAGCCCTGCCATCTTCTGATTATGGGTGTGAATGTCACCCTCAAGGATTTCCTTTATATAAGCACCGTTGTCAAAAGGAAACAGGAAAGACCCAAAGCACCGAAGTTCCAAACCAGAAGCGTCGATACCTGCCTCAAACCAGCCTTTAGGAACTGTGAACAGAGACCTGCACTCCTTACCGTATGGAGACCTTCCTGCAGGAACTTGTGCAACATTAGGATATGAATGTGTTGCACGACCAGTAACAGCACCGTTAGGATTAACAGAACCGTGAATACGGTAGTATCCATCTTCATCTTCCTTCATAAGCTTAAGCCAAGCGTTGTCACCCTCAGCAAGCTGTGCGATACGCTTGTTAATCAGCAGGTACTCAAGGATCTTAGGTGTCAGAGGGATACCCATAGCAGACTGAAGGGTGTCTTCATCAACCTTAGGGGCACCAGTAGGTGTAACCTCAGTAGGCTCCCAACCTCTTTCCATAAGCACCTTAGCAATGTGACTACGGGAATTAGGATTGAATGTAACCTCCTCATACTGAGGATAAGGAACGCCTGCTTTAATTCCTTTCTTAGCGTTATCTCGCTTGTAGATCTTGTCTCCCTTGTAGACAGTCCAAGAGCCTACCTCAGAGACAAGGCTTTCATAGATCTCCTGTCTCTTTGCAGAGAGTTCAGCATAGAGCTTTACTGCCGCATCTTTATCAAAGACAAACCCATTACGTTCCTGCTTAGCCATGACCCAAGCAATGTCATGCTCAAGCTGAATGGCCTTCAAAGGGTAACCCTTAGCCATCAGCTTATGGAACAACTTAAGGGTAACCACAACGTCCTGTTTGTTGTACTCATACATTTCAGGAGTAAACTTGTCCCAAGCACCCTCATGTTCGCCATAGGTGCCCTTCAGTTCACCCATACGGTAACCATAAGCCTTCAGGCTGTGGGAACCATAGAGAGCCTTAGGGAGCCTACCAGAACGCATAAGACCAACGTCAGTGTCCTTGATATTCGAGTAGATCAAACGAGCAAGTACAAGAGTGTCAATACAGACATCTCGAACATCAAATGCAAACCTCTCCCCCTTGAGCTTCTTAAGAGCAGGGATGTCAAATTTGCAGATATTGTGACCAACGATGCTGTACCCACTAGTACCATACTTATTCAAGGCATCGAAGAACTCATCAAGATCAGTGTAACCAGTGTACAAATCCGTATAAGAATCGTACAACCAACCACACCAAAACCTCTTGGTCGTATCAAGCAACCCATCAGTTTCAATATCGAACACAATAAATTTGTCTTTAATTGTCAGCATTTTCTATTCCTTAAATAGCCTTGCTTATTTCTTAAATAGCTTTGCTTATTTCTTAAATAGCTTTGCTAAAAAGATCCTACAGGAACACCAAAAGGAAAGCTACTGTAGTAGAGATCACCCACATTGCAATCACGTAGATCTTGAATACCAGAACGCTGAGGTCTCTGTACTCAGCAGAATACTCATGCTCAGAGGCTAGAAGCACAGGAGCTATAGGAAGCAACAGGATAATCCAAAAGCATGAGAGGACACGATCTGTAAGAGACATGTCCTTGTCGTAATACCAGAAAGTAAGTGGGTAAATAAACTCTTTAAAACTCATTTTCTTCATCCTCAAAGGGGCATTCAGGGTCTGCCTCATAGTCAGAGAGCCTGCCAGTGTTCTGGTCATAGTAGAGATAACCACTGACACCCGTAAGACCACAGAAGCGGTTCTTAAGGACTCTAATGGTCAACACATTAGGATTGTCACCCTGTTGGTTCCTCTCAAGACCAATAACCATGTCAGAGAGCTGTGCAATAGCTCCAGACCCTCTAAGTTGACTAAGGGATACCTGTGCACCCTCTTCATGTCCCTTCTTCTCAGGACGCTTAAGGTGAGACACTACGAACATTGTAGCACCTGTCTCTTCCACAAGAGAACGAAGGTTAGTCATAAGCTTGTCAATGGCTTTACGTTCACCACCATCCTCATCAGTGTCCATACCAGAGACCACAATGGAGATATGATCAAGGAAGATGCGCTTGCATCCTAGGGACACAATCATATACCTGAGCTTACTAAGCAGATTGCCTGAATCAAGAGACCCAAAGTGGTCGTACAGGAAGAATTTTCCGTTCCCAATAGTTTCCACAAAAGCTCGGCTTCGTTCATCTTCATCTGTACCCTCAGGATCGAGTATGAGTCGCTTGTTAAGATGAATCGACATGAGTTCCATCCCAGTTTTGCGAGTAGATTCTTCAAGAGCAACAATTCCGCATAGTTCTCCCCTGTGAACACCAAAGTAGTATTCGAGTTCTCTGAGTATTGTGGACTTTCCCATTCCGCTTCCACTTGTGAAGACATACAGTTCACCATGTCTAGCTCCTTTAGTTTTCTCTTGAAGTGCCTTCCAAGGATACTCCACGGAATCCTTAAGGTCATCAATGTCGGTTACACACTTCTCGTATAGGTCAGTACCTGCAACAATCCCATCAGGTCTGTAAGGCTTGGCATTCCAAACAGCCTGAATAACATCACTGCCTTTACCCTCAAGTAGGCACTCATTGGGATCCTTCAAAGGAAGGTTAGCAATGAACGCCTTACCTGCAGGCAACACCTTGGCACACTCTTCACAAGCCTTACGACCGGGTTCATCCATGTCAAACATGAGAACCACTTCTTCAAACTTGTCAAGATACTCAAGGTTATCTTCAATAGCCTTCTTAGCCGCTTGAGCCCCATTAGGAATGCTCACAACAGGCCACTTGTTAGACTGAAGCTGACTCACAGTAAGACAGTCAATCTCACCCTCGGTAATTACAATCTTCTTACCAGAAGACCACAACTGAGAACCAAAGAGTCGATTAGAGATCTTACCAAGGACTGCAAAGGTCTTATCAGGAAACCTAAGTTTCTGACCTACGATATTACCGTTGTCATCATAGTAGTTGGCTACTTGACAGGGAGTTCCCTTGTAGTAACCCACCATGTACTTGAATTTAGAACAGGTGTCCTGATTGATCTTCCTTGCAGTCAGGTAAGACACATCAAGATCGTCAAGAGGAATACATTCCTTACACATCACACTCTCCTTTTTCTTCTGGATTACTTCCCCATCAGCTCTAAAATACGAACTACAAGAAAAACAATACCTATGGCCATCACTAAAGACTCCACAGGCGTCAGAGGAGCCACACTTAGGACAAGGTTCATGATAAAGAAACGTACCCTCTTGATTCATCTTTTTTAATAACCCAGTTTACAACGAAGGCTCTCCCAACCGTACAGGTTTCTATGGTACCACATGTCTCCTGCCCAAATACAGGGGTGCTCCATGGGTGACATATGACCTGCGTCAAGAAGCCTTCGTGCCAGCTTCTTGTCCTTATGCTCGTCAGGACAAGATCCGTCGTGATTGTTGTAAGACACTCTAGCACAGCGTGCAGAGGAAATAAGCATGAGATCATTAATGAGGACTTCAGAAGAACTAAACGAGTTCATGCAGTGCTCATCAACTTCCTCTTGAGTGATAAAGGGAAGACTAACATACTTCCCACAAATATGGTAGACACTAATGATATTATTGCCTACCTTGTCCATCTCACCCTTAATGGCCCTTGCAAGATCCTGCATCTCAGGCTGTGCATCACTGGCGAGCCTAAGATGCAGGAAGTTATCCCACTCAGTAGCAGTCACAATCACGTTAATGTACTGGAAGGGCTCAAGGATTCGATTGACGTGTTGCTTATGGACACCAAGAGCAACCATGGATTCCGCAACAGCTACTGCATTGTCTACAGCTTTAAGCCAGAGATCCTTAAAAGACTCATAGGTACCCTCAGAAGCCTCAACAGTACCAACCATGCCAGATTGATTCATATAGACGTGAGAAGGGATAAAGGGGTCATTGCGCACCTGTTCAATAACCTTAGCTACAGGGATAGCACGGGAGCTACTTGCATTGCGACTAAAGACCCTGTGAGTCATGAATTCACTATGGATCATCCTAGGATACCTAAGGACGAACGTATAGAGATTATCCTGATGGCAGATGCAAAGGGCTTCACTAGATCCAACTTTAGTAGTCATTATCTTCCTCATCATAGTCGTCGTCTTCATCCTCGTCGTCTTCTTCATCAAGGGACTCAAGATATTCCTGATACTCGTCTTCCCAACGAGCTTCCCAATCAGATTCCATTCGATCAAGTTCCTTCTGAGTCTGCATAATTGCCTCTCTTTAAAAATAAAATGTGGTGCCCTAGGAGGGAATCGAACCCTCACGAGCCTTGCTTCTCCACTGATTCTAATTCAGTTGTGTATACCATTTCACCACTAGGGCCTGTGGGGTAACCGTTGCCCCCATTCGGATCTATTTCGGTAGACATCCTATTCGGGAGCTACCCGACCTGCTAAGAGCCGTAGGACTTCCTCACTTCTCTTATGATGAGAGGAGTACAATCAAACAGCGTATTTGGTCTCTCCTACAGGATTCGAACCTGTGACCGTATGCTTAGAAGGCATATGCTCTATCCAACTGAGCTAAGGAGAGTTTTGTTCTTTGTGAATATTGATTATTGCTTCAAGTCGTCTATTGGTGTCTCTGAGTATCTTAACACCTTCCCCGTGTAGTTCTGCACCTTCTGACAGTAGGTTTCTACACTGGACGACTGACTCTGCATAAGCTCTATCGGTATGTTGCATGATGGCTTTGTTTCCCGCGTTGATGTTGTACTGCAGGCGGTTAACCCGCTTATCAATAGCAGATTGCACAGCATCAGTGGTAGCCATGTCTTTAAGAAGTAAGTTAATCGTCGCATCCTTTCTTTCCTGTAGAGTCTTTAGTTCCGTTAAGTGAGCCCGTTGTTCCTCTAGGAGAATCTCTTGATTTCTTTTTTCCTCAATAGATTCACCTAGAGCCAGTCCCAGAATGAACGCAAGGATAACCATAAGAGATTTCACATATTGCATACTCTCTCCCTAGGAGTATTGATTTTATTCAATGCGGACAATATCCCCTTCTTCAGGGTCTCCATTAAAGTCCTTAAAGACACCCTTAGAGAAGACTACCTTACTCCAGAACGCCTCAGTATCTTCATACCGAGCAAACTTAGCGCCCTTATACCATCCCTTAACATCAAAACAAGGACAGTCTTTGTTGACGCCTGCAAAATCTCTGTGGCCAAGTACAGTGACCTCATCTTTATAGTACCCTCTGAGATAGTCCAGTAGATACTTAAGAGACTCCTTCTGCTCCTCTGTAAAGTTGTCTACGGACTTGCCCTTAGCATCCACACCACCAATGAGGCAGATACCAACAGAACAGTTGTTGTAACCCTTTACATGGGAACCAATGGCCTCTAGGGGCCTACCTCTCTGGATGGTGCCGTCAGTACGGATTACAAAGTGGTAACCAATACCCAGCCACCCCTGCTGTCTGTGCATCTGGTCAATGGTTTTCCACGTAAAAGATGACACATTCTGAGTGGCAGAGCAGTGAACGACAAGATATTTAGTAGTCTCTCTATTCTTATAAGAGACAAAAGATTTATGCTCCTCAATCTTTGGAGCCTTGAAAGAAACCATATTTTAATTAACCTTTATTAAGAAGAATCCCTTCAGGGATTACCTTGGGATCCTCTTTAATCCATTCAAGGGGGATTGTTTTGTCTGAATACTTGATCCCATTCTTTTCACAAAATGAAGCATAAGTTGTTTTGCTTCCTTTGTAAATAGGGGTTTTGGATCTACTAAAGACAAAGCGAATGTCCAACTCGGGGTGTTGAGCCTTAATTAAAATATGTTTCTTCCTATCTTCAGAATCCCATACACCTTTAGTTTCTATGAGAATCCCATTAGGCAAAACGAAGTCAGGAGTATATTTGTGCTTACTTTCTGGCACAATATACTCCAGATACTTCTCCTCATAATAAGGCTCAATGCCGAAGGCCCTGAGGGAGTCTGAGACTTTCTCCTCAAGGCCACTTCGGTAAGTTCCCCTGTTGTGCATCCTCTTTTTACTATAGGCCGCACTACGGGTAGTCATTTATTCCTTTAAATGCTTCGCATTTATTCCTTTAAATGCTCCTTAAGCAGGTTGCTACGAGAAGGAAGCATAATCCTACAGCCTTCATGAACCTCATCTTCATAAATGTCATACTCATAAGAGCCGAAAACTCGAATGAAGTATTTATTGTCCCTATCGCTCCAATCGGGCAGGATTTGTCCAATCATAAGGTCGGGACGGCAGAAGCACTCTGCAGATTCATCAACAGGATCAAACATGACAAGGACACAGGCACCCTCAACACCACTAAGATCCTTGCTAAGGAATTCATCAATGCTGTAAGGCTTATCGTACTCGACACCTTCTTCGTCTTCAAAGATAAGATCCTTATCCTTGACATAGAACGTGAACGAGTAGGGCATCACACCGTAGATGAATTTAGCGTCATAGAAAGCGGTGGTGTTCTTGAAGTCCTTCTTATCGTTCCCAGCAAAGGAGCAATAAAAGTCAATTGGTGCCTTACCATACTTTTCAATGTGCCAGTTGTAAGCCTCAATTGCTGACTCAAGAGCCTTTTCAAGACCTTCCTCAGTAAGGAGGAGGCCGAGCCCTTCACGAATCTTATGGCCGAAAGTAAACTTAATCATTTAGAAATCTCCGGGGACATCGTTGTCAATATCTTCAAAGCTCTTAGAGGAATCCTCAGGCTCCTCACCGTTATAACCCTCTTCCTCTTCAAAGCCATAAGAGGACGCAGAGGCATCACCGAACTCATTCAGAGAGATAACCTGAACTGCAAGGAGTCGCAGTGAAAGCCCACAGGTACGCGTAGAGGGCATGTAGTACGGGTTGGCAGTGAAGGACACCTTGATGACACTGTCTCGACCGATGTTGACGTCAATGGGCTTCCCCTTAGAGTCAAACTGGCGGATCTTGACGGTAATCTTGGAACCATCCTTCTTCGTGATGACCGCCTTCTGCTTGAACTTCATCACAATGCGGCCTTCTTCATCCTTTTCATAGATGTCCTGAGTCACCACCTTGCGGCCCTTCGCAATGGCCTGCTTGACGTTGTCGTCATTATCATAGAAGTCCTCAAGGACTGCCTCGAGCTTAGACACGAGGGAATTGGTCTTCTCGTCATCTTCCATGACAAGATTAACCTTGTAGTCACCCTCAGGATTAAACTTCGTGTCAGGAGTCTTGAGAGCGGGATACTGTGCGAGACCCTTAGGGGTCGTGAAACGATTGTTGTTGTTGCTAGACATTAATTACTTCCTTGTTTGTTGATTTAACCTAGGGAGGCTTGGTTACTCTCCCTAGGAGTATGGATTTTATTAGTTGGGGTTAGCTAAAGGCTAGCTTGCTAGCTAAAGGCTAGCTTGCTAGCTAAAGGCTAGCTTGCTAGCTAAAGGCGTACATGGACTCCTTGACTCGCTCAAGATCAAGGTTTCCCTTAGAGGGAATCTCAGGGAGCTTGTCGACCATCTTAGGAGACAAAAGGTTTTCAACGTGGTCATGAAGATCCTGCAGTACATCATTCTTACTGTAGGTATCTACAAACACTTCCCTAACGGTCGTAAACATGATGTCACCATGTCCCGCAGGTGCTCCATAGGAGTCATGAATCATCGCAAAGGACTTGACACCCTTGTCTACACAAGAGCACACCGTAAGCATAAGGTGGGAGGCATCCATGCTATGGACGTAGTTGGGTGCAATACCCTGCTTCTGCTTTCGGGTGTCAATCTCGGGGGTACTCTCGTACACCACGGGATTGATAGAGGCACCTTCCTCAATCTGGCTGTCTTCCTTGAATGGCTCCTTGACTCGAATGGTTCCAGTAGTGAAAGTCCTGAGTTGCTTGAGCACAACCTTGTTGTACTTCTGTTTTACAGGGAATCCCGCAGGGGTAATCCAATAGGTAGGCATACTTTGGCCGTTGATGTCCTTGTCCTGAGCGAGGAGACCGCTTGCAACCTGAAGCCAACCCATAGCCTCCACAGCTTTCACTACGACCCCTTGCAGGGCTTCCCAGATCAATCCAGCCATGTACCTAGCGGACTGGCTAGGGCGACTGAAGGACGTGGGATTCTTTGAAAGAGCAGGGTAAATAGTGTCTTCTAAAACCTGTTCGGCAAAGCCAAATTTACTAGAGCCATAGCAAAGCGTCATGGTGCTACGCTTAGTCACCTTACGGGTAACTCCGTGCTTGAGCCATTCCGTGGCCATACTACGGGTGCCCTTCTTCAGGTAATCGTCACCGTCTTCAGTTTTAGCCATGGTGTCATCGGTACCATTGTCATAGTCCTTTTTAAGGAGTCCTATGACCTTAGTAGCGACAATGCCATAGATGTCATGAACATGATCGTCAGGCATGAGGTTGACGGCTTCCCCACCTACTTCGTCCCGAAGCATCGCAGAGAAATGCTGTAAGCCAGAGCAAGAGCCATCAAAGGCAATCGGGAGGTGAGACACGTAAGAGTCACCCTTATCCAGATAGTCCGACCACTCAAAGCAGAACGCAAGGAATTCCCAAGGAGAGTCCGTCTCAGTCCATCGGAGATCCTGCAAGGGATCCTTGGCAATAGACAGAATCATGTCGGTGTTCTCATAGACCCAAGCAATACGCTCTTCAAAGGGTTTCTTGTCAAGGCCGTAGCAGTTAGCACCCTGAAAGGCCAACCACGTGTGACCATTCTCGCCCAACGGGACACCTTCGGCAAACTCAATGAGGGCTTTAGTAAAGTCATTACCTTGAGGGCTCAACTGGGTCAAGGGATAGACACGACCACGGAAATCAAGGTTGTGGGGGAAATAGATTTCCATGTCGTCCTTGTAGGTGTTTGCCAGTGCGAGGACACCATTGACAAGGTAACGCTTGCTCTTACGCTTATTGTCGTCTTGATAGTAGTGCACCATAGCACTTCGCCAATCACGCTGGACCTCCTCGTTAGTATCTGCCTCTACAGGCCTCACAGGAGGCTCCGCAGGGGTCGCAGAGGGCATCTCAAGGCCTTCAGGAATGTGGGCCCAAGAGCAAACCTCGTTAGCCACGTCGAGCACTCTACGGTTGACCCTCCAAGCCGTAGACTGGATGGCATTGACGGCCTTATACACGTTAGGCATGTCAACCTCATCGTAGAGCTGTGCACACTCCTTAGAGGGCATTCTAACAAGCTGTATGGGTTTCTTAAGGTTAATCAGGTAACCACCATCAAAAGGGGTAGACCACGGCTTAGGAGGAATTACCATTGGCCTATTTTGGAACATGAGACTAGCCGTTTCCTCATCCTCGTGTTCCAAGTACGTCAACACGTCGGGGTCAAGACAGAAAATGTAGTGCACGTTTTTGTTGTCACTCATAGTTTTCTCAAGGGCACCTAAGCCAGTAGACACGATGAAAATGTCTACCAACTTAAGACCTACTTGGACCCTGTTAGCATTACCCCACTTGTTCCATCTCTTGAGTCTCTTTTCGTTTGCTAGGATTTTTTCTTTGTTTTCAACATAGCGCTTTTTGAACTGCATGGAAATACGCTTATCAAGCCCTGCATTAAAGCGACTGAGCTCTTTCTTATCCATGGTTGCAACTACCATCTTGAACCGAAGTTCATCCTCAATAGCCTCACCAATTGCAGAGGACAATTTGGTTAAAGACACGATTCCAAGGGAATTTTCAATGATGGTCCTAATCGCAATGAATGCGATTTCTTCGGAAGACAAAGACCGAATAAGGGATGCCATCACATGACGCTTACCGGGCTTACCCGTGTCTACTTCCTTAAACCACTTGTCAAGGGCCTTAGTCATGACAGGGATGGCTTCACTGATAAGGACTCTAGAGGCACCCATATTACCAATAGTACCGCTTTCAATGGCCTTATTACGCTTAGACATGAAAGCATTGAAGGCATTTTCCTTGCTTTCAAGTTCTAATTCAATTTCCCTGTCTACACGGGCTTTGCCGTATTTAAGACAAAGATCATCATATTCATTTTCACCATCAATTCTAAAACTATTCAATTTATCATAAGACATAGGGGTTACCTTTAGTTATATCTATAGATCTTTTATATTCTTTTATATAGGGTTATATAGGTGATGATGTAGGATATTACCCATAGTTAAACTATAGACTCCTGTGGTTTCCTTTAGATTTCCTTAGGAGTCTATAGCCTCTTTCACCCTCTCCCTAGGAGTATGGATTTTATTAAATCCTCGTGTCTCCTCTAACCATTGATTTTACCTTTCTCAACACACTCATCGTATTCATTTTCACCATCAATTCTAAAACTATTCAATTTATCATAAGACATAGGGGTTACCTTTAGTTATATCTATAGATCTTTTATATTCTTTTATATAGGGTTATATAGGTGATGATGTAGGATATTACCCATAGTTAAACTATAGACTCCTGTGGTTTCCTTTAGATTTCCTTAGGAGTCTATAGCCTCTTTCACCCTCTCCCTAGGAGTATGGATTTTATTAAATCCTCGTGTCTCCTCTAACCATTGATTTTACCTTTCTCAACACACTCATCGTTGACATAGATGGTACCGAATGACTCGAAAGTACGCAACCATTCGGCATAAGTCAGGTATTTGTTTCTGTCTTTCTCTGCGGATTCACCCTCTTTGCGTCCTGCTCTGAACGCATATTTAATCATATTGCCCTTAAGGAATCCAATGAATTCCTCATGAGATAATACATTGAGCATCAATTCAATAGGCTGGACAGCTCCCATGTAATGGGTACTTGTTTCAGGCTTTCCACTGTTAATTTCTTCCATTTTGTCTCCTTTTAGTAATAGATTCCCATAAGTTTGCAAATAAAGACAAACAGGGGAAAGATTCCAAGAATGATTGCAATTCCAATGAATACAATCAGGTATTCTTTAAGATTAAGCATTCTTTTCAATCTCCTTGATATGGTTATTCCACATTGACAGAATTGCATTCATAACAGAGCCGTGCATGGATGCCACACCGACAAGAATCATAGCTCCGCCTTTAGTGTACTTGCAGATCCTGCCTACGACTTCCTCACTTCCTTGATACATACCCGAAAAAGTGTAGATCGGTTCGCAGTCGGTGCTAGGATGATTAGCTACGAATGTTACTATATACGTCCCGTCCTTCCAGCGGTAGAAAAGAACAGAGGCTACGTCAGAGCGTTCGATGACGGTGGTGGTGCGAGTATACATGCTATATCCTATGGACGCCCCTAGGGCGTTCTATGGCTTTCCTAGGGGCATTCCTTTAGTTGTTTGGCGTGGTTGCTAGAGATGCTAGAGATCTAGCGGTTGCTAGAGATCTAGCGGTTGCTAGAGATCTAGCGGTTGCTAGTGTCCTAGCTGTCGCTAGTGTCCTAGCTGTCGCTAGTGTCCTAGCTGTCG
>ENA-OOPY01000018-OOPY01000018.1-human-gut-metagenome-genome-assembly--contig:-NODE-18-length-31328-cov-3.324977_pt1 | contig 31328 bp, 10 predicted proteins | sample MGYA00241084_ERZ501153 | MGnify/ENA primary metagenome ERZ501153 (study PRJEB25962, sample SAMEA2042436) | human gut metagenome | biome: human gut; feature: human-associated habitat; material: faeces...
AAGAAGAATTATTTAATAAACGTATTTATATTACAAGAGGAGGAGTAATTGCTGGAGAATATATTAATAAATGTTATATTAAACATAATAATTTTTATCCGAGAGATCCTGTAATTATTAATTGTTCGAGAATTACTAATCATGATGATATTGATATATATACAGTTGATTCTCGTTCTCCTAAACTAAAAGTTCTTAAAGAATTTTATAATGTTTCTATTAATATAGATGATAAATATAAGCATATAGATATTCGTAAATTTAAAAAGTTATGATAACAACTGCTACAGTAATTTTAATAATAACTATTATAATAGTATCACTATTATTTGGTTATTATTTTGGAAAAAGCGTAGGTATTACTATGGCTATAAATTATATTGAAGATAAATATACTAATAAAAATAAACAAGTTAGTAATATTTTTAAAGGTATTTTGAATAATTATAATAAAATTAAAAAAACTACAGCCGCTTCTATTATTAAATTTTTAGTAATGTTTGGATTTAATTTTATAATGTTATTATTATTATTTTTATATTATGAGTTTCAATGTTAAAGGACTTCCTTTTAATTATAAAGGAGTTGTAGATGTTTCAGATTGTGAAACTGCCGCAGATGTTATTAAAAAAGCAAGATTTAATTGGGAAGTTGGTAAATGTAATATTGTGGGTAAAATGCCAGCTCATATTAATGAAGATCTAAATGCGGATGCTTTCCTTTACGGGGGAGAAGTATATAGAACTTTTGAAAATAGTTATGCTACTTATCGTAAAGATTTAAATATTCCTTTAGGTATAGTTAAAGGAAAATATACACCTGTTCAAAATATTGAAGCTTTTAATTTCTTTGACGATGCTATTGGAGTTGATAAAGCAATTTGGCAAACAGCTGGAATTTTTGGAAATGGAGAACGTATATTTGTAAGTGCTAAATTACCAGATACTATATTAGTTAATGGAGATCCAATAGATAATTATTTAGTATTTACTAATTCTCATGATGGAAGTTCTGGTGTTAAAATATTGTTTACTCCTATTAGAATTGTTTGTGAAAATACATTAACTGCTGCTATTAATACAAGTTCTAATTTTATAACTTTTAGACATACTAAAAGTGTTCATTCTAGAATAAATATTGCAAAAGAAATACTTGGCATTTGTAAACAAAAGAGCGAACATATAAATGAATGTTATAGTATTCTTGCAAATAAATCTATTTCCGATAATAATTATATAGAATGGCTTTGTAGTAATATATTAACAGATAAAGAATATCAAGATGTTATTGATTCTGGATATACATTTGAAGCATTAGTTAATAAAAATTGGAGAGCTATTGACGCAAGTGGCGTTTCTATGCGTAAAGTTAATATTTTAAATAAAACTTTTAATTATTATTATGAAGGCCCTGGACAAAAAGAATTTGTTGGTACTTTATGGGGGGCTGTAAATAGTATTACTGGATATTATTCTAATATTGATAATAGTGAAGGTATTAATCGTATGGATAGTATCCTTTATGGAGATAAATCTCGTAAAATTATTAACGTTTTTGACTCAGCAATAAAATTAGCTAAAGCTGTGTAATATATGAAAAATATTAAAACTTTAGTAATTAAACATTTCTTTTATGAAGCTATTCAATATAATGGAGAAAATGCTTTAGATATATTAAATTTTTGTAAATATTGTTATATTCAAAATAATGCAATTTTAGTTTATGTTAATATTATAATAGATATTGATGATTGGATTATTAAATTAACAGATGATTATTATACAGTTTTAGATAACAAATTAAAAGAAGAATTATTTAAAGAATAATTATGGAACAAAATTCTCAAAATTCAGTTAAAGTAACTTATGAAATTGTAGATCCTAAAATAAATGAAATTACAATTAAAATTGTAAATGCTTATAGAGAAGAAGAAGGTAAAAAAGCAATAGATAGCATTCTTCCTATTTATGCAAATCCTGATGATGCTGGAGCTGATATCTACGCTACAAGTTGTGAATACGATGAAAAAAATGACTGTTGGGTATATGGTACTAATTTCAGATTTGAACCTCCTAAAGGTTGGTTTCTTGAATTTCGTCCGAGATCTTCTAATCGTAAGACTGAATGTTATTTAGCAAATAGTCCTGCTACTGGAGATTATGGTTATAGAGGAGAATATATTTTCTGTTTTAAACCTCGTACTTCTACTGCTATTCGTAAATGCTTATCTGTTGTTACTACTGTTTTAAGTAAACTTTGTGTAGTTAGCGGATTGTCATTTAAATTTAATTTTATTAAAATTGAAAATAATCCTCCTTATCAAGTTGGAGAACGTATTGGTCAAATGTTTTGTTTTCCTTACTATAAAATTGAATTTGTAGAAGGAAAACTTAATCCTGAAGAAACTGAACGGGGAGCTGGAGGACACGGTAGTACTGGACGATAATATGATACAAGTTTTATTAATAACACAATCTGATTGTATTGGTTGTGAAATAATGACTGATATTATTTTATCTATTAAAAAAACTTATGACGATAATAAAAATATAAATATTAATATTTGTAATAAAGATTTTATTGATAGAAATATATTAAAAGAAAATAATATAACTGATTTTCCTGCTACTATAATATACGATGATAATTATAAAAAATCTATTACATTTTTAGGTACTATTCCTTTTATTCAAATACAAAAAGAAATAGATAATATTATTAATAAATAATTATACATAATTAAAGCTGGTATTGTCATTAATGATAGTACCAGCTTTTACTTTTCCCCCGTAAAGGAAGGATCAAGAAAGGATGCTTTTACTTTCTCTAATATTTATTATAAAATTATTAATAGTACGAAATATAATATTATAGAAAATAATTGAGAATCATTTGATTTGGCAAACTATTTTATAAAGATATATAAACTATTTACTTTTAATATATAATTGATATAATAGCTTATAAATACTGTTTATTCGTAAATACAGACTATTTATTCAGTATTGTCCAAGCATAAATAAACATTACTATAAACAAAAAGAGAGTTAATAACAGTATTAAAAACTGTATTAACTCTCTTTTTTTTAACAATTAGGTTCCACTAATCTTCAATCCAATTAGCAACATTAGTAGCAATATCCATAGGAAGATTATTATCGCTTAAACGATAAAATTGATTATTTTTATCAAGATTTTGAAGTCTTCTAATAACACGTAATAAAGGAATATTTCTTTCAAGTAAAACAGTAAATTTATTTTGTCCTTTATAAAGATCTCTATCATAAACTGGATCAAATTCAGGATCAATCATAGCGTCAATAATAAGACTCATAGCTTTAAATAAATCTTTAGGACCAGATAATGCAGCAATTGGACTGCTATAAAGAGTTTTGGCTTCAGCAACAAACCCCCAAGGAGTATAAGCTCTACTTTCAGTAGCCCATCTATCAGCTTGATATAATATTAAATTATACCACGTACTATTAATAACTTCTTCATCGTCGTCATCAGTAGCTAAATGAAGAACAATAGCCATTAATATTGCAGAAGCAATAGCAATACTATCTCCTAAAATTCTACGAAGATTATGCTGTTGCCAATCAGGAAGCATTTTATAATTAAATCTAAAATTAATAAAAGTATCAATAAAAGATTTAAATATATTTTGAATACTATGAAGAACTATATCAGTAGTAGTGCCTCCTTTAGCTTTAGCGTTTTTAATATCATCTTTAAATTCATGAGCAAGAAAACTAATAAGATCAATATAAGAGCCTCTTTCAATACTTTCACGCATTTCATTATAATAGCCTCTAACTCTCCAGCGTTTAAGAATACCAGGATATAAATGTTTTTTATATTGCATTACTAATCCTCCATACCATTCAGCTTCTATTTTTGCAGCACCAATTTTATCATAAATACCGTGAATTTTATTATTAACATTAATAACTTTATCTCTAAATCTACCAAACATATCTTTAGTAATAACACTATCAGGTTTAATTCTTGCTACACCATCAACTAATTCAAATTGACTTGCAAGAGTATCAAACCTTTCAAATTCTTTTTTAGCAGATTTAAGATTAGCATCACGATTTTTTATATATTCATTAGCAAAAGCTTTGCTGCAATGAGCTTTAATAAATTCAGCGTTTATATCTTTACTAAATTCAGCATAACTTTTTGCTTCATTAGCATCAGAACGAATATTATCAATAAATAATCTATAAGAAGCAAGCAATTCAGGATCGTCTTTAACAAGATCGCACATAGTTTGAATTTCTAAATCACGAGTAAAATTAGCAAAACTACCAATATACCAATTTCCATTATTATCTTTAATAACTCTGTGACTTTCAAGCATAGCAAGCATTACAGTATTTTGCATATAATGTTCACCAGAACTTTGTAATCCATAAAGACTATCACGAATTTTTCTAATTCTATCAGTAGCACTTTCAATACCTTTAAGTTCAAGCATATTATCAATATCAACAACTCTTAACAATTTAATAATACCATCAGTAAGATTTAATGCTTTAGGAGAATATAAATTAGCAATAATAGTAGGTAAAGCTCCAAAATATCTTGCTTGAGCTTTATTCCAAGTACCATTATCAAAAAATTCTTTAGCAAATACTTCTCCAGCAATATTAGTCCATCCTGTTAATACGTTACCTATACCTCCTGTAACGTTAAATATCATATATTTTGCAGAAGTAATATTTTGCATTAAATTAGCATATCTATCTAATTTACTGCCTTTTTTAAATTCACCAAGAACAACACGATTATAAAAATTATTAATTAATTCAATAGTGCGAGTTTGTTTTTCAGTTTGATATTTAGTTTCAATATCAGTAGAATTAACATTATCTTTTTTTAGTTTACCACTAAAATAAGAAGTCTTATAAGCATCATTAGATTTAAGCTCATCTAATAATAAATAAATATAATATTTAGCTCTTTGACGAGCATTATAATCAATAGCTTTAGTAATATACTCTTGGAATACTTCTTTCCAATTATCATCTAATATAGCATTATCTAATTTTTCATTATTTTCATCAATTTCTTTATTTTGTTTTTTAATATCTGCAAGATATTCATTATAACTTTCTTGACTTTCAGTAGATAATTTAGTACGAGGAATAATACGTTTTTTATAGCCTTTAGCTTTTAATAATTGAAGCATAGGAAAATCTACTTCTCTATCGTGAGCATAATCAACATCATCTTCATATCTTCTTTCAGATGGAGCATTAATAGTATATCCAGTTAAACCAATAAGATCTTTAGCAAGACTCTGAGTAGTTATATCATCTTTCCTTCTACGGGGAAGATACCCTCTATCAATAAATCTTTTCATAGGATTAGTGGTAGCATATTCATTTAAAGTAGACTGAAGTAATTCAATCATAGCTACTTCTTTAGAAGAAAGATTTACTTTATTATTATATTTTTCAGAACCATTATAATTAACACTATAAGATTTATAATTTTTATTCTTATATTCTTCTTTTATATATCTTGTTCTATTAGAACCAATAGCATCATAATATTTTGGATCATATTTATCAAGATTATTTTTAACATCTAAAGTAGTCCAAATACGAAGAGGTTCATATTTTCGAGTATAAGGATTAAATACATGATTTTCTTCAAACCATTCTTCAAAATTATTATTAGCTATAGCTTCATTTCTACTTCTTTCATAATATTCAGTAGTAATATAATCTACATTATCAGATATAATCTTTTTAGCAATAGTTTTATTATGATCTATATAGTCTTGACTTTTAGGCTCATAATATCCAAATAAATCGCTATTAGGAACAATTTTCTTATTTTTAATAATAACTTCTCCATTTTTACCAATAGCACAAAATATACGTTCCCATAAATCATAATTAGCAGTGCCTTTAAGATTAAGTAAAGCATATGAAAGTTCTCTATTAAAGGCTTTTCTATTTACTCTAAAATTTACTCTATCTTTAAATCTTTCGGCAAGAGAATCATAGTCAGGTCTATTTTTTCTAATATCTCGAAGAACATCATATAAATTAGCTAATTCTTCTATACGTTCTTTAGGAAGATTAAATAATAATTTAGTACTTATTTCTCCGTTTCTATCAACAGCGTGTTGTAAAATATCATTTATCTTACTAATAGTTTCAATTCTTTCAGGACTACGTTTTCCTTCATCATTACTTCTAATTTCAGTATAAAATCTTGAACTTAATATAGGAAGATTAGCTGGAATTTCTTTTATAAGAGTTTCATTACTTAAAGAAGACTCATAATCATAACCATATTTTTTAAGAGCAGCATCTTTAATAATTTGCTTTTGTTCTTTAGTAAACTTTCTACCATCAATAATTCCTAATTTATCTTTATATTCAGGATGACTATCAAGAATAGTAGCAATTTCACTTTGTCTATCAGCATTGTCTTTAAATTGTTTAAATGCCCAATCAATTTTATCTTTAAGTTCTTTATTAATAGTTTTACGAGCATTTAAATTAATCCAATTAAAGGCATTTCTATAATTTTCATCTTTAAGTTTTTCTTCAAGAACTTCATTAGGATTATTTTCATCATATTTCTTAATAATATCAAGATAATATTTTAAGTCTTCATCAAATCCAGCAATAGGAGAATATTCAAAATATTCACCATTAAGCTTTTTAATTTTATCAATATAATCTTTTAGCGCATTTGCTTTAACGATTTCTTCATCAGATTTAGGACTATAATCTTTATTTAATGAAGAAGTCATAAAATTAATTTCATTAATAAGAGCAATTTTTTCTTGTTGTTGTTCAATACTTAATTCACTATCTTCTCCAGGAGTCATTTCATAAATAGTAGTCATTATTTCTTTATATCTAACAAATAATTCTGGAGCAGTTTTTAAAATACTTTCATCTAATTTATTTTTAGCAATATAATATTCTGGAACAACCTCCATATTAACGTTATCAGCATACCATTTATCTCTATTAAGACGTGCTTTATAGTATTCTATACTAAATCTACCATATTTGTCTTTAGCTTCTCTAACAGCATCTCTTAATTGATCTCTGTCAGTAATAAATTTCTGAGTATAAGGAGTAATAAATTTACCATTCTTAACGATATCGTTCCATACAAATTTACCAGGCATTTTCATTATTTCATCATACTTTCTTAAAAATTCTTGACGAGCTTTAGGAGCATCTACTAAATTAGCGCCATTAATAATACCTCCAATAAATTTAACAATAACTTGAACTTCACTATTACTTAATTCAGAAACAGAACTAAATAAACTATCAAAAATATCAGCATCGGAATATTGAGTACGAATACTAATTATATTATTACGAATTAAAGGATTAGTAGAAACTTCTTTTCCAAAATAATTATCCATAATAAGTTTCATTGCTGAAACAATTTTAGGATTATTACGAATATTATTAATAGAATTTCTAATAGATTGAATTTGATCTGAAATAACTTTATCTACACTTGCAATATCAAATTCAAATAATCCACTTAAAGAAGTACCAAAAGAACGAGCGTTGAGAAGTGTTCTAACATATCTATCTAATTCTCCAGGTTTATTTTTTATAATATCAATAACTTTAGGGTTATCAATTGATAACCATTCACCATTTTCATCTTGAATAAAATTATTAATTTCTTTGTTAAGCATATTCGAAACTGTTTTATAAAATCCAGCAGCACGAGAATATATTTCTCTTGTATGATTTTTTATAGAAACAGCGGAATATCTATCAATATCACTTTCTTTTAATAATTCAGCAACTTTTTCTGCAACTTCATTACCATTAATACCTTGCCGATTAATGTCATTAATAATTTTAAGAGATATTTCTTCAACAGTAGTTAATTTAGAAGAATCAATAGTTTCATAACTATCGCCTATAATATCAGTAATAGCAAATGGAGCTATATCCTCGATGTTTTCCTCTACGGGGGAAAAGTATTGAGAAACTTCGTAAATATTAGGAACTATTAATGAATATTGACCAACAGTATCAGCTATATTTTTTTCTTGTTCATTAAGTTTATTATAATATTTATCTTGTTTAGTTTTAAAATATAATTTTAAATTATTACTTGGTTTAACTTTTTTAATATAATAATCTTCTCCATTAATAGTTTGTATAGTAGTACTACCAATATTAGGTAAAGCAAAATTAATAATTTTGTTATTATCAGCTATTAATGCTTTATCTGGATTTTCTTTAAATTTATTTATAAGTTTATTAATAAATCCATTAGGATCAGTATTACTTAAGTTTTCAGTAAAATAATTTCTATTATTTAATACATCATTTATTTTAGGTTGAATAAATCTTTTAATAGTATATTTAGTTTTATTTTCAGCACTCGCGGGCCCATCTTCTTGAGAAATAATTATATTTACATCAGATTCAGTAGAAGCAGCAGCATCAATAATTCCAAGATAATATTCTAATCTTTTAAATTTATTATGATTAGGATTTATACTATATTCATTAGTTTCATTATTATCTAATAAATTAAGAGGTGCTAAATATAATCCTTTATCTTTAATTATTACTTTATATAAAGTAGTAACAGATTTTTTATTAATATTACGAGTTATACGAATATAAGAAAGACTATCAGAAGAAATAAATCCTGGTTGTATATCCCCCGTAAAGGAAGACTCACCTGTAGTATCTTCTTCAACCCATTTACCAATTCCTGTATATTCAATAAAACTTATTCCATCTTTAGTATAAGGAATTTGAACAATATTATCAGATTTAAAGAATTTATTAAATCTATTATCTTTTTTACTTAAAAATACATTTTTAATAATACCACTATGACTTCTAACAAATCGTTCAGTCATATTATAAATATCAGTGCCTTTAGAATCAAAATCATTAACATTAAATAAAGTAGCAAAATTATCTATTATAGTAGGAACAATATTAGTACCATTATATTGAATAGGCTTTAATAAAAATTCATTAACAACAAGTTTTGTAATAGAATTTCTTTTAAATCTAAATCCATCTACTATAAAAGCATATTTAACTATATCAAGCATTGCTAATTTAATATATGGATGTTTATTAAAAGAATCTAATTTAGATTGAATAAGAATATCTTCAATATTTTCTATATTATCGTGAAAATATAAACTTTGTCCTGTATATCCTTTTTCTCTAACATTACGTTGATTATAAGTATTTACATCAATATATTTAAATATTCCAGGATCTTCTGAAAAATGTTCTTTAATATATAAAACTTTTTGAACAGGAGTAAGTTTAGCAAAATTATTTATTTCTTCTTGAGTAGGATTATTTATATCTACTGTATCAAATTTAGTAGTTTCATAATAAGTAAAACCATTTATTCTTGCTTCTTCACTTTTCCAATAATCAATATTTTCATTAGCTAACTCTTCTCCATATTTAGTATCAGTTATAAACTTACCCATCTCATTAAGTGTAATTGGAGTAGTAAGAATTGGAGTAAGTTTATAAAGATAAGAAACCATATATTGAATTAAATCAATATATTGTTCATCATTTAATCTAACATTTAATTTTTGTTCAATATTATCAATTATTTGTGCAACGTCTTCACGTTCCATAGTAAATAATTGACTATTTATTTTAATAGATGGAATAGTCGCATATTGCATAAATGCAGCTAAATATGGATAAACACTATTTTCAATATTTATATTTTCATCAATAATATTAGGATATAAAGCATCAACAAAAGTTTTATCTTTTACATATAAAGTAGAACCTACTAAATCTCTATTGGAAGTATATTTTTTAGCATCTTGTAGTATACGACGAGTACTTCTAATAGTTTGTTTTGCTCCAAATTTATCTGGTTTAGTAACTTGAAGAATTTTTTCAATATTATTAGAAGTAATTTTTAATTTATTAAATTGAATAATAATATATAAATCAAATAGAAAATCATCTTTTACAGAAAATCTATTTAATAAATCTTCTTGGCTTAAATTTACGTTTACATTATTTGTTAAATGTAAATAATCAATATTTAAATCAATACCAAATCTATTTTTAAATTCTTTTCCATATAATTTAGTTAATTCACCAAGTATATCATTAGTAGAAGTAAAATCAGCAATCTCTTTACCATCTACTTTTATATTATATTTTTTAGCAAGTTCTGTAATAGCAACTTTTATAGGACTTTTATTTCCTATATTAGTAAATATAGAATTAGTTTTAAAATAAGCATTAACAATTTCTGTTACAGCAGGTTGCTGTAAAAATGCAATAACGGTAATATAATCAGAACCTATATCTAACAAAGTTTTAAATACACCAAATGTATATTCATTTTCATTATATACAGTACCAGATTTAATAGCATCAAGAATATGTGCAGTAGTTTGAGAACCGTATGTTGTAAGTAATTGACCTACAATATTTTTATTATTAACAGTATTTCCTATACTATCGTGTTCAACAATTATATATTTATTATCTTCACTTAATTTAGCATTAGGCCAAGCTTTTTTAATTTCATCAAAATTATAAATTTCATTATTAGGATATTTTATAGTAATAATATGATTTTTAGATAATTTAGTTTTAGCATAATTACATATACTTACAAATGTATCTCTATTTACAGATGCGGCTTTAAGGCGAGCACCAGACATAGCGTTCTCCATAGAATCTAATTGGTCAAATAAATTATATGTAGAACGACTGGCAACAGCATCTGAACTTTCTATAAGTTCTTCATAATGTTCACGAAGTTTATCAATATTATTTTTAGCATCTTCTAAAGCTCTAAAATTACTTTGAGAATAATTTTCTTCTTTAGCGCTTTGAGATTTAAAAATATTAATAATACAATCTAAAATTAAATTATTTCTTGCTTCACGAGTATTTTGATCTTCAATACTTAACTTTTTAAATTGTTTTAAACTAATATTAGGATTTTTTATAGCCTTATAAATTTTATATCTATATTTAATATCTTCATCGGTATTACCATCATTATATTCTATTTTATGAATTAAAGCATCCTCTGGATCAAAATACATTTCATAACAAATGCCATAAACACTATCTACATCAAAATCAGAACCTGTTTGTGGAACCCATTCGTCTGGAACAACAATAGTAGAACCTTGAGAATCATCAAGAAACCCAACTACTTTAAGTATAGCAATAGATTGTTTGCCCTCAGTAGGCATACGATAGCCTAAATGTAAATCAAGTCCTTCTTTACTTATATGATCTAATTGTTCTTTAGTAAGATTTTTAGGAAGTAATTTACTCCAACGAGGAAGCATAACTTCTATATAAGCTTCTTGTTTAACAGAAAGTATTTTATTATTTATAAATTCATAATGATCGTTAACTTTTTTAGCATAACCGTCTTTTACTAAAGATTTCCAAACTCTATTAGCATCTTCTGTTCTACTTAAATTACTTGCGCTTACTAAAGTTTTACCTTGTTTTCCTAATTCAACAGCTATTTGATAATAAAACGCTTTACCATAACCTTTGCCTCTAAATTCTTCGTCAATAGTAACTCCCTGTCCAATAGAAGCAAGAGAAACTTTATTTTCATCTAAATCTTTTTTTCTCCAAGATTTAGCAGATTTAGTATTAAAATCATAATAAGCATCTATATAAAATTCTCCAATAGCATTACCGTTTTCATCACGACCTATAAATACAGCACCCATTCCATTTGCATCAGCTGTATCTGGAGTATAAGTTAATTCTATTTTAACATTTTTATAAGGATTTTCTACTTCATTATATACAGTAGGATGATATTCTAATTTTTTACTAAATCCAACATTAGTAATTTGCGCAGCATGCCATCCAGGTAATTTTTGTTTTGTAATAGAATTATTAAATATAGATTGAGCGATACTTTGTAATTTAATAGAGGCATAATTCATAAAATTAGGCATACGTGGAATATGCGTAACAGGATCAGGTGTTACATAATCTAAAAAATTACTATCTAAATTTAATCGTTTAGCTTCTTCTTGTGCTCTTTTATAAAAAGAATTAAAATCAATTAAATCTCCAGAATTATTCTTATTTACAATATTTCTATTTTTATCAACTTTCAAGTCTAAATTATTAAGTAATTCATTAAAACTATCTTCAATATTTTTACAATATGCCTTGAATAAAGTATTAACATATTTAGCAGTTTCTTCAGTAGTATTATCTATAATCTTTTTAAATAATTGAACTGCAACTTTATTACTTGCATCTACCATATGTTGAGGAACATCTTGTTGTTTATATAAATATCTATAATAATATGTTCCTATTACATTGCCTTCATTAAGTTTATCTTTAAAAACTGTTAAATTATCCTCTGTTACATTACCCTCATTATCCCAAAATGTTAATACATCTTTTTTAGCAGCTTTATCAGTTTCTTTAGTATTTACTTGATCAATACCATATTCAGTCATTAATTCATATAATTGATACAAACTACTATCTTTAGGTAAAAGTTTAGGAATTAATACAAATTCGGCATTTTTAATTTGTCGAGGATAATAAGTTTCAGTAGTAGCATCATAAGCATGATCAAAATAAAAGTTTTTCTGTACTTGAATTTTAGCATTAATTCTATCCAAATCAATATCTTTTACATCTATATTTGGATCTAATAATTGAGTAATTAAATCGGCATATTCATAATAAGTGCCGTCAGCAACTCTACGTCTAATAAATTCTTCAAATGTTATATAAGATTGAGCATCATTAGTAATAATACCTTCTTTATATCCTCGTGCTATAAATTCAGCTCTATCTTCAATATTCTTTTTTTCTTTATCAGTTAATTCTTTATTTCCATATTCTTTTTCAAATATGTTAATAAGTTCTTTTTTAATAGCTACATATCTATTAGAGCCTCTAACAGTATTATTAATCGTAATAGCTTTAAATCCATTTCTAATAGGAATAGTAATATTATCAGTGCTTATTCCTTTACGGGGGATGGACAATTGATCTATTGTTTTTAATCCACCATTATAATCATCTAAAAGATCATATCCAGTATATGCTTTTCCTTGAGCTTGAACTTCTTTAGCTCGTTTAAGAAAATCTTGATAACTTTTATAAAATTTACTATCACCTTCAAATATGTTATCAAAAGCTATTGTGTTAATAGTATAATTTATAGCAAATTCTTTTATTTGATCTATATTATATCTATCTCCAATAGCTTCTGTATATTGACTAATTCTTTTTTCTATTTTTTTACTATAATTAATAAGCCATTCTTCAACAATATTTTCAATAGTTTGTTTAGAACCATCATCCAGATTTAAAGTATAACCATTAGCGCCATCAGGAGAATAAATAGTATTCATGAATTTTCCCCCGTAAAGGAAAGGCACTCCAGCTTCTTCATTACTTAATATTTCAGCTGGATTAAATCCATTTACAGGGAATAATCTATTAAATTGAAAAACATTACCAGTTAATTTTCCATTTTTAATAATACTTCCTCTATAATGATAATATTCAAACAAACCATCTGTATTATCTTTAGGAGTAAATATACCATTATTATCAATAGTGCCAACTTTAGTAAGTTGTTTAAAACCTTGTTCTAATTCTCCAAGAACATAATTATAAAATATTCTAAAAATAGGATGTTTTTTATTAACAGATTTTTCATTAAATAAACCAGAAATACTATGTTTAGGAGCTTTTATAATAAAATTCTTTGGAGCGTCAGATGGAGTTCTCATAAAATACCATCCTTTATTAATATCAGCAATTTTATCATCAGTAGTATAAGAAATAAGTTGGCTTATAAGATAGTCTGTTTTAGACATTGTAGAATATAATGCAGACTTATCAGTTACATAATCTTTAATACCATTAAATAATGTATAATCTAATAATTGTCTTGCATAAGTATTAACAAACGTTTCTCCTTGTTCATTAATATCAAATAATCCCCTACTAATTTTTCTACCTCGTTCATCATATTGATCAAAAAGTATAGGATTATATTTATATTGATCACTTAATGAAACAAATTCTCTTAATTTATTAAGACCAGTATTAAGATCTTCTTCAGTAGAAAAATTGATTTGTTTAAATAAATTAGTAATCCAACTATTTCCAATAAAATCTGCGCCTAAATTTCCATCAGCGTTTCTACTATTCAAATCAACTTTTACAACACTATATTTAACTAATGAATTACTTATACTATATAATGAATTAATAAACGCATCACCAAATATAGTGTCATCTATCTTAAAAACCGGTCGTTCTTCATCAAAACCTATTCCAGCTTCAATAGCATATTTTTTTCTATTATAATAATCAGCTAAATTTTTATTATTTCTTAAAATTTCTTGTTCATATTTATCTTTAGATTTTTTAGCTTCATTTAAGAAACCATCAAATATACTAATAAATTTTGTATAATTATCTATTTTATTTCCATCATTAATATATTTATCTATAGCAGAAACTTCTGCATTAGGAAAATATTTAAGATAAATATTTAAAAACTTATTATGAAGATTTAATAAAATATCATTTTGAGCATTACTTCCAATTTCTTCTTTTTTAGCTAAATTAATATAATCATATAATTCTTGAATATTTTCTAAATCTTGAGCAGGATAATTAGTACGAATAGTACCTTTTATAGCATTATAATATTGATAAAATATAGCAGTAATAGGATCAGCAGTTGCATTACTATTACTAAATTCAATACCAGATTCAGAAATACTAATAATAGTTTTATTAACTTTAGGATTAGCTAATTGCCCAAATACATAATTTCTAAATACTATATCGTTCTCCATATCTTCAACAAGTTTAATTAAACCCGCATAATGAGAAATATTGTTAGCAACATTTTTAATTTCTTCAATTAAAGATTTAGGAGAAGTAAAAGTGCAAAAACTATATATTGCAGATATAGCTTTATTATATCCAATAGGAATTTCTACTCCTAATTCATTATTAAGATCTAAAGTTTTAGACTCAGCACTTTCTAAATTAGGAATAGTTTCAAAATATAATTTAAGTCTTTGAGAAACAGTATTTAAATAACTACCTCTTGAAGTTAAATCTTCAATATGAGATTTCATCATTTCATCAATACCATCATTTTCTTCATCAACAAAATTAATATCTTCTTCATTATTAGCTTTTTCTGCATTAATAATATCAGATACATCCTTAAATGTTTTAGTTAAAAATGTAATACTACTATTATTAATTACTTCTTCATAAAAAGCTTCTTTATTTTCAAGTAATTTATTTACAAGATTTCCATAATTTTTAGTTTTAATATCTCCATATTTAGCTGCAATATTGCCATAAATAGTATATAATTCTTTAATAGTATTTTCAAAATTTTCTTTATCTTTAATAGCTTTATATTGATTAGCTTTTCTACGAAGATCATTAATTTTTTCAATATATTTTTTACCTGTAGAATTATTCTTAAATTCATCAGAATTAATCAAAGGATTAATATATTCTGTAACAAATTTAGAACGAATAGTAGTACCACATCTACGCAAAATATCTGCCCTATCTTTACGATTAACATCTTTATTTTTTGCTAAATCGTAATATAAAGCAGATATTATACCAGCAGTATGCCGATAAGCTATATATTTAGCATGAACAGAACTAAAACCGTTTAATTCTGTACCTATACGACTACGACGAAAATTAACAACACTTGGATGTTGTTTTTTATAATATTCATTAAGTAATCGTACACAAGTATTATGAGGAGTATTTTCAATACTACCTCTCCATTTAGAATCTTTTGATGCAAATTCAATAAAATTAGCATCTTCTTTCAAATAAGCAGCTATAATAGCAGCTTTCTTGTCATTACCATTTGCTACACCTTCTACGATAGCAAATTCTTTAGGATTTAAATTAAGTCCTTTAATTGTACACGGCATAATTTTAAGTTTATTAGTTTCACCAGAATAAACATTAAGATTTTAACCTTATATGTTCAGAAAATTATTATAGGAAACGAGCCGTTTTTAGCCCGTTTCCTATAATTAAAATTTATTTATATACAGATCATCAGCAAACTATTTTCATCCAGCCATTTTTAACAAAACGAGCCATTAACGGCTTATCTTGCTCATTATAATTATTCAAATATTCATTTACCGATGCCGTTATATTTTCATTACTTTCAATAAGTTTATCAGTAACAGCAAAAACATCATCTTCAAATTCAGTAAAAGTATCAGTTTCAATATCTTCTAATTGATTTTTAGTTATAATATCAGCAGATTCTTCTTTAGTTTCAATAGTAGTGTCTTTTTGTTGTTCAACAGTTTGAATTTCAGCAATAGTGTCATTAAATAAATTTCCAAATAAATTATATTCACGTGCTAATATAGTATTATTTTCTATATTATCAAATTTTATACCAAATATTTTTATTAAAGCATCTATAATACGCTGCCAAAGAGTTTTTGGAGTTTGTTTATCAATAATAGCTTTATCAGAAGTACTTTTAATTTCATTTAAAGCATCAATAAGAGAACGCTGAGTAAGACTTTCAACAAGAAATTCTTCTGCAAATAAAGAATCTCTTTCTTCTTTACTTCTACTATTCCAATATTCTTGAGCAGATTTATCAAGATAATTAAAATAAGTATCAGGATTTAAAATTGTATCAAAAGCTGAAATTAAATGACCATATTTATCAGGATTAGATTTAATAGCTAATTTGGCTTCATTATAAATATCTAATATTTCATTAACATATTCTTGTTTACGATTTCCAACTTGTTCATTAAGAATTTGATGAAGTCTTTCGTGAATAAGAATACGCATAGCTTCATATTTATCTTTATTTACAGCAGTAACAAAATGTTTAAATAAAAGAATACTATTTTTATTAGTTTGTGCTTTAGCTTTAGTATTTCTTTTACTATATCTAACTTCTTTTGGGAGCAAATCTAAATCTTCTGCAATATTAATAATACTTTCATCAATTCCTACTTTTTCTGCAATAGATCTTCCAGAATAAACAGTTTTAGAACTATCGCCATCAAAAATATCATCAGGAGTAAATAATCTATCTTGCTGTTCTTCCTTTACGGGCGTGCTCTTTTGAGCTTCAATAAAAAATCCTTTTTTATTTACTTCAAAATAATGACCAAATTTATCAACATCTTGATTAGTATTAAACGCATTATTTTTAAGTATAAATTCAGTAAAATTATTATAAACAAATTCTTTTCCATTAAGAGTAAGAACTAACTTACCATTTCTTTTAGAAAGATATTTATTAATTTTACCATTAATAACATCTTGATTTCTTATAGCAACAAAACTTTTAAAATATTGAGTGTTACTTAATATTTCCTCAACAATATCATCAATAATTCTTTCATTTCCCTCCACTTTAGATATAATCTTACCAGGAGAAGAACTATTCCCGTTCTTATAATATCTAATAGCAGTACTCTCTTCATTACTATCTTTTTTATATCTATAAGCAACTAATGTGTAATTATCTTTTCTTCCTTTAAAAGCTAAAGCCGTAATATCTCCAATAGAAGCTACGCTATAGCCTTTAAATAAATTATTAAATCCTCTATTATTTCCTCCAAATAAAGAAGCTAATTTATCTGTAAATTCATCAAAATTACCTCCAGATAATCTTTCTTTAATAATATTTTTAAGTTCTTCTTTAAGATCATTATATATTTGATTAGACTTATCTACTTTATTTTCTTCAGTAAATAAAGCATAAGCTGGACTTCCATCATTATCTTGAATTAATAATCCCATAGTTTTTATAGTCATACCTCTTGATGGATAAATAGTTTTAGATCCTTCAATATTAACAGTACCACTATTCATAACAGCTATTACAGGATTATTCTCATAAGTAAATTTTAAAGCAGGAGAATTAATAGGCAAAGATTGCTGAGAAGTAATAGGAACTCCTGTAACAGTATCTTCTACAGTTATTTTATAATTTAATCCATTATCTGCAATATCTTTAGTTTGTTGTAAATTAGCATACATAGAAGATAACCATCTTCTATAACTTCTAATCTTTAATTCAGGACTAATATTTATTCCATCATAATTAAGAACAGATAATATTTCATTAGCAATAATTTTAGCAGCATCAACAACTTTATAAGTATCAACTCCTATATATCCATCATCTATTAATTTTTTAATTATAGGATGATTTACAATAATTTTAGCTCCATCTATATTACTTACAGGAGTACCTTTACTATTAACAAATTCAAAAGGCTTTTTAGATTGTTCAGAAATAGAGTTATAAATATCATCTGTTTCTTGTTCAGAAAGACTTTCATTAATTATAGCGCCAACTTCAATATTAGATTCATATACATTTAAAACTGTAAGTAAATCTTGAACATCTTCAGATTGTTCTATTAATTTAATAAATAATTCATCAAAATAAGGACTACTATAAGTAGAGCCGTTTTTAGTAATATTATATCTAAAACCTTTTTCTTTAGGCATATATACTGTATTACCATCAGAACTTGTAGTAGGAATAATAGAATATCCAATTTCAACGCCATCCTTTTTAAAGAACAATAATTTACCGTTACGTTCAATATCTAATTTATCTCCAGGTTTAAGATTATAATATATTTCTCTTGCTTTACTATCAGTTCTAACTTTATTAGCAACAGCTGTTCTTAATCTTTGATTAACAATTTCATATTCTCTTTTTGCATATTGCACTTGTTGCAAAAAATAATTAGCCTTTTCTAAAGCATTAACAAAAGATTTATTAGAAATATAATTATCTTTTACTAATCTAATATTTTTAAATATATATTTATTATATTCTTTATTAGAAGTATGATTAATTATATAATCATACATATTAATATAAATTAATTTTGCTTGTTCGTAACCAATATCTTTATTATTAATTAAATAATCAAATAATTGAACAATATCTATAAGAGTACTACCATTTTTATTTGGTTTAATATTTACAGATTTTATATATTCATCTAAAAATTTATCAATAGTATCATTAAGTTTAGATGTAGGAATAGCTGAACTAATAGCGTTTTTAGTAACATCAATGTTATCAATTATTTGAGCTGCAAGATTAGGAAGTCCTTTAGCATGTAATCTATTATTAATGTGTTTTATAGCTATTTTTAAACCTTTAATAGCTCCACTTTTAATAAGATCTTTATTATAACCTTCTAACTCAAGTTTATCTTCTATTTGAGAAAGAAGAGTTTTAGCGTTATCGTTATTAAAATTTTCTCCATCAAGTCCTTTATATAAATCTTTATTATTTCTATACATCTGAAGAGCAAACAAAGAAGCACTTGATGTAACATCAGTTTCTCCTAATTCATCATTACTTGGAATATTTATGGCTTCTCTAATTCTAATAGCATCTTGTAAAGCTAATGCTTCAGCTGGATTTTGTTCTTCCTCAAAACCTACTACTGTTCTATCTTCAATTAAATCAGGAATAATAGGATTAGTACTTTCGGTTGGAGCTTTTACCTGTTCCCCCGTAGAGGAAGGCTCACCTGTGGCTTTTTGTACATCATTAATAATTTTAGTAGTTTCATTATTATTATCAATAATTTCTTTTTCAGTTGGAATAGGATGTTTTTCTAATATTTCTTCTCGTTCTTTATTAACAGTTTCATTATCATTATTATTAGTTTTTATAGCTTCTATTTTATTAATAGCTTCATCTCTTATTTCTTTAAGCAAATAATAATATTCAAGATCATTACTTGCTCCAAGATTTAAAATTTCAATATCTTTTTCTAATTCTGGAACTTTTTTAGCAAGAACATCATTAAACGCTTTAGTTGGATCGACTGAAGTTTCTATATAATGTCCTATATTAGTAAAAGCATCATTGAGTGCTTTAGAAACAGTTTGATCTACTACTCTATTAATTTGATTATATCTATCTTGTAATTGTTGTTTAGTAGTAGGAATAGAATTACGAATATCATCAGTTTGATACAATAAAACTGTTTTATTTCCTATAAATTTAGAAATAGCGTCAGGCACATTTGAAAAATCGTTATTATAATAATCATTATCTACATTATTTAATAACCAATTTTCATCAGCATTTATAATAATATTTCCAGAGTCTTTAGTTTTTAATTCTGCAACAATAGTATTTTTATTTAATCTATCAACAATATTTTGTTTCTTTTCTTTTAATTCTTTTATTAATTGATTCTTTACAATATCATCAGTATCTTTAAGTTTATATATATCATCAATACGTTTATTAATTTCAACTAATTGTTGTATTCCAAATTGATATTCATCAATAGCTTCATATCTATTAAATTCTCCATTAGGATCTAATTTAGTAATATCTGTATCTATTCTATTAATAGCTTGATTAATTAAATCTAAATTAAAATATTTTTTAACATTTTCTCTTGCAATATTTCTAATTATTTGATCGTTATCTCCATCAATAGAATGAATTCCCTTATATATTTCATTTTGATATAATTCAATAGTATTATTCATTTTATTAACTAATTCTTGAGTAAAATTAGTTTTATTTTTAGCAATATTTATATTAGCTGCATCAAAAAATTTATTAAATTCTGGATTAGTAATATATTCTTGTAATAATTCAATATTTCCTGCATCAGCTGCATTTAATACCATATCTACTACAAATTCATTTGCTAATCTATCGTATATAATATCAGCTTCATCTTGAGTTATATTTTCATAATCAGAAATAGTTCCATTTTCCGTAATAGGCTTAAATGGATTTTTTCCTTCATTGAGTAAAGATAATTGCTCAAGATAATCATTAATTTTAGCTCTACGACCAAGAATTTCAGCTTCTCTAATTTTTTCAAAAGTTAATTGACTACGATTATAATCTTCAGGGGACATGCGTTTTTTATTAATTTTTCCCTGAATTTTATTTTGAAGATTCCCTAAACCTCTACCAGCAGCTTGAAAACCTACCCCTCCAAGATAACCCCAAACAGCTTGTTCCCATATTTTAGGATCAGATAAATAAGAACTTAAATCTCTTGGTCTATAAGTAGGATCAAATATAAGTTCTGCAACTTCTTTTCCTTTTTCAGTTTGAACACCTTGATAGCCTTCTTCAAAACTTTCAGATAAATTTTCTGCAAGAAAAGTAGAATTACTTTGTAATAATCTTTTAATTAAAGATTGTTGTTCAATATCTATATTAGCTGCATCGGCATTTAATTTGTTAGCAGCTTGTTTATTTATATATTTTAATTTAGCTGTGGGTTTAAGTTTAAAAGCTCCTTTCCATAGACTACTAATAGCTTTAAATTGAACAAAATCCATTAATACCATAGCATAGTCATTAAAAAATGTTTCTCCAGCAGAATCGCTTGCAATTTTTTTAGCTATTTCTTCATCATTTAAACCTACAAATTCAGGATTATTTTTAAAAAATTCTTCTCTTTGTATATCATTAAAATTTTGTAATCTTTCTATGGAAGTATCATAAATATCTTTATAAACTTCACGAGCTTCCATATAATTTTCCATAGTTCTACTTAATACAGCTGTTGCGCCAAGATCTAAAGTAGTATTTATACTTTTAGCAGTTCTTGCAGGATTAGACGTTAAATGACTTTTTTCTGCAATTTTACTTATACCATAAATTCCTTTATTATATAATTTTTCAACAGTTTTGGCTCCTTTACCTATTTTTCCAAGAGCTTTAATTCCTTTCATGATACCCGTAGATGGAATAAGCATAGATAGTGTAGATGCAACAGTAATAGCATTATTAGCCCACCATCCAAAATCTCCAATATCAAATGATTTTCCAGGATTTTCTTGATATATAGCAAATCGTTCTCTAATAGAATCTTGAGCTTTTTCAAGTGCTGTACTTACTGCATTAGTATAATCATTATAACCGTCATTAGCTATAAGATTATAAACAGCATCATACATATTAGAAAATCCAGAAAGCGTTCCAAGAATAAATTCGTTTGCAACAGCTTGTGTAACAGCGCGACCTGTTTGTTCAATCCAACTTTGATTTTTAGCTCTTTGTTTTTCAGCTTCTTCTCTTGTAGTATAAGCATTTAAATAAACATCATAATCAGCAAAATTTTCATAATCTTCTTTACTAACAGAAAATCGAGGGAGATTCTCAATTTGTTTATTAACAGCTGAAAAACCATAAGGATCTTGAAAAGGAGAAGGTTTATTATCAGTATTTCCGAAATCAGAAAAAGGAGAAGGTTTATTACCCTCTCCTTTCATTATTCTATTCATTTCTTCACGTGTAAGTTTCATAATTTTTCTATATACTCATTAGTAAACATCATTGCTGTTTCTGGTTCAAAACCTTTAATTATAAGAGAATTATAATAAGCTTGCCCTATTGCTTCTTTATCATTTTCTGTATATTCACCATTGCGTACTTTATTTTCTACAACACTCCACAAAGCAAGTTTTTCAACATCTTGAAGAGAAATATCTTCTTTTATCGTTCTTAAATCTTCATCTTGTAATATAAATTTACCGGTATGTTTATCTTTAACAACAATATCTGTACCATATGGAGTATCATAAGAAAACGCTTGATAAGCATATGTAACATTATCTAATAATAATTTTGCTTGAGTGCTTATACTATTATTAACAGCATCAATAGATGGATCATTTAGTCCTTCTTTTAATATATATTCTTTAACATCACTGTCATCTGTAACAGTAGTTTTAATTTTCCATCCCATAGTAGGAACATATGTTAATTGATGCTTTATATTACTATCATTATAAGTTGGAATTTTAATACGAGCATCTTCTATTTCGTCAGAAGTCATATCTCTTAATGTTCCATTTTTATCAACTACTAAATAATCACCTGAAATCATAAGTTGAGGATTAGCTTTAAATATATTAGTATATCTTTTTACAATATCATCTCTACGATCTTTTTCAAGTTTAGCATCAGCAGGATTACTAATAGTTTGATATAATTGATCTCTCATATAATGTTCAGGATTTGTATGAGAAGAAACTGAAGTATCAACAACAACTTCATCACCAACTGGAAGAATATCTTCTTGTAATTTATTAGCTTGTTTTATTATATCAGTATAAAGATAATCAGCTTGAGATATAAGTAATTCTCTATTTGGATTATTAAAATGAACTTCAAGAGGGACAATATTTCCATTTTCGTCTACTCGTCTAATTGAAGTATATTTTTCTCTTCTTAATCCTCCTCCAAAAACTCTACTATCTAAATTTGTAGATTTTGCAGCTTGAACAAATTTATAAGTTCCATCTTTATGATCTGAAGAAAGAACTAATCTTATATCTCCATTTTCAGTATTATATTGTTTAATTTCATAAGTATCCCATAAATCTCCAATATTTCGTTTAAAAGTATCTAAATCTCTTTGATTTTTTAATGTTATAGCTATGCCGGCAGAATTATCTCCGAATAATCTATCAGTAATATTAGCAAAACTTTGTTTCCATTCTTTCATAGTATCAGTATCATCTGGTGATATATCATCAATAATTCCACTACTTACTTGCGATATAAAATTAAAAGCGTCTATTTTATTTGGATCATTTACATCTCCAATAACATTATTAATAGTAGCTCTATATGGTAAAGTAGCTCTTTTAAAATTATCAAATTCTCTCATAACATCTATAGCTACTTCACCAGAAATATTATTATTTTTTGCCCAAGTACTTAAAGCATCTGGAGTAGTATATAAATTAAATTCTGGAATATTTACATTAGGATATTTTTCATTTAATTTTTCAGTATAAGTGCTTCCAATAGTTCTAACTCCAGTTAAAACTTCTAATCCAGGATCGATTTTAACTTGAGCTCTTGGCCCCTTTTCAACAATAGTATTAGCTAAAAAATTATTTATTTGTTGATTATTTCCACTATTATTTGCTTTAGCTGTTACTTTAGCTTTAGCGATTTCATTTATCATAGAATCATTATAAGCGGTAGAAGTATATATTCGTCTATATTGTTTAGCTCTAATAAATGGATCTATTTTATCATTTACATATTGATCAAAAGATTTAGTATATCCTTTTGGATCAATTACATCATTTGCAATATTAGGATTTTGACTATGATACCATTTATCAATTTTATAATCCTGTTCTAAACTTGCTCTAATTGCAGGATTTGCTTTAATTGCAGCATCTACAGCAGCTCTAATTTTTTCTGGAGGAAGAATCTCATATTTTCCAGTTATTGAATTATATCTTGCCATAGTACTATTTTCTGTATAAGTATTAGATACTTTACCTGTAGAAATATCTATAAAAGTAGTATTTTCATATCCTCCAGCATCAGGAGAAACATATTTAAGAGCTTCATTATATATTTTATTCATATCTATACTTGACACAGGTCTTTCATTAGGTTCCCATTTAGTACCTCCAATTACTTGTCCTTTATCATTATAAATATCATTATATCTATATTTAGTATTTGCTCTATAATAATTTTTATGATATTCAGATAAATCTTGTCGCTCATTAATATTATTTAAATATGCAGTATAATCTTGTTGTGCTCTAATACGACCTATTAAACCTGGATCAGAAGTAATATCACCTTGAGCTTTTACTAAATCATCATAAGCCCCAGCAGCATTTCCATAATTTAAATTATTATCAAGAGTATTCCTAATTTGTTGAATTTTATTTTGCCTCCATTCATCTTCAGCTTCATTAAGAGGAAGCTGAGCCATTGCAGTTTGAAGTTGAGAAGCAAGTTGCATACTTTTTTGATGGCCTTGTTCAAGTTCTCTATAAGTATTAGCAACAGTTTCTAAATTAATAGGAGATACTCGTTGTCTTATAATAGGATTAAAACCTTTCATAATATTATAAATTAATTTTTCTTATTTTTAATCCTTTTACCATTTCTAATCAAATAACTAAAATCTACACCTAAATCTTTTAATATTTCAGCAGTTACATTAGGATTTGCAGCAGCAATTGTAGATAAAGTATTATTAATATTTTTTCTTTGTTCAACTCCACCAATAATATCTTGTACTGTTGTAGTTAAACCTCTAATTAAATCAGAAGTATTTTCAGCATGTTTTTCTAATAACATATTATCAAAATTACTTTTACCTTCTCTCCACCTATTATACATTTCAACATTACGAGCTGCAACATTTTGTTGATTCATATTATCTTGATTTAATAATTGGGTTTCAGCATTTTCTTTAGTAGCATAAAGATTATTAGTTTGTAATAAAGCATTAGTGCGAGCTATTCCTTTACGGGCGAGAGCCACACGAGAACTTGCTGTATTTGCATCAATATCTCTATTAGTAGCTTTTAGATATTCTCTAATTTTATCTAATTGAGGATTAATATTAAATCGAGTTTTAAGTTTTTTTGCTTGAATAGGAAGAGGTGCAGAACTATATTTCATATTATTTAATGTACGCCTATTGCTATTATAATTAGTAATAGATCCAATAGTATTAGTTACTACTCCTATAATATCTCCAAGAGTAATTTCATTAAAATGCCCAGCAGCAGGACTAAATTTATTATTAATATTATTTGGAATATTATTTAATTTTTTAATTTTTAAAGCATCAGTAGTTCCAGCGGCATTAGTTAATTGTTTATATACATTATTAGGAGATAGTCGAGGATTAGTTATGCTTGTTTCTTCTATTATACCTTTATATTTAGGAGTATTAATATAATCAATATCTTCATTAATTCCCATTAGAGCTTTTTGTCTTTCCCCCGTAAAGGAAGATGCAGGGACTAATTTCTTTTTACCTCCAACATTAAGTTCTACAAATATATTTTTTTTAGTTTGTCCACCCATACGTTTAAATCCTGGATATCTTAATTTATATTCTTTACTAAATTTAATTCCATCTTCTATTGAATTTATATGAACTGTATCTTGTCTTTCAATAGCTCTATTCATTCCATCAAAATCAGATTGTTTATTTATTGGATTAGTCATATCTATTAAACCTCCTTTTCCATCATCTTGCACTTCATTATATAAAAATACTTGACCATTTTCATCAGTGCCTATTGCTACTTTATTAGTAGAAATATAATTAGGATTTTGCCAATCTTTAATAAACTTTCTATTAGGATTACGCATTCTAATAAAATCAGGAGTATTTTTTTTATTTATTCTATCATATATATAATCTATATTAGGATTATCTTTATTGCCACCTAATTTAAAAAATGAACTTCTTAATATAGGATTTTCATTAGAATTATAATCAGTATTAATAGATCTGTTTTCTACATTATTACGATTTATATTATTATTTATTTCAGCATATATTTGTTGTGCTACTTTATATCTATTAGCAGCACTATCTTTTTTTCCGGCTGGACGTACATATCCTAAAGTTAAAGCATAATTTATTCTTTCTAAATCATCACTATCATTAAATTCATTATAAGCATCTATAGCTTTCATATAACCAGATCCTTCTCCTCCATGAGTCCAACTAACAGTATCAGTAGTATCTCTTAATGTTTTGTTAATATAATTTATTTGATTATCTAATTCTTCAATAGCTAATCTTTTTTTATCAATTCCTGGATACCTATCAACCCATTGTAATAAACCTGTATCTTTATATTGTTTTCCAGTTTCTTTATCAGTTCTTATGGCATAAGGATTTGCTCCACTTTCTTCTACTATATTTGCTAAAATAGCAGCAATTTGTTTATCATTATATAAACCAGAAGATTTTAATTTATTATAAATATAATTTAAATTGTTTACTTCATATCCTCTATCATTAGTAGTTTTTAAAGAAGTAAACAATAATTTTTTACCACCATTTTGATATTTTTTACTACCATCATCATTATAATTATTTCTATCTTTAAATTCTTCTTGTTCCTTAAATACTTTATTGGCATTTTCACCATTAATTACTTTTTCAGCAGGACTTTTACCATTAAGCATAGGAACTGCACTAAAAACTTTAATAGAGTTTTTAGAGGTGTGAACTACTTCACCACCCTCAACTTCAAGGCCATTCTTATCATCAGCACCTAAATCAATACCTCCTTGTTCGTGCTTTCTGCCTCGCATATAATAAAAGTTATTACCGAGAGGAATAGCTGTTCCTCCACGAACAACTTTAGGATTTAAAATATATTTCTTCATATAATATTATAGGTAATAAATAAATTTTAGACTGTTTAATTTAATGTATTTCAATTTAGATATATTTATATTATTTTCAATATTCAATCAATATAACAGCCTAAAAATAGTTTTTATTTATGCTTTATACGTTTTTTGCCCCCGCATCGTAAAGTATTTGAGCGATCGACAAATTGATTATTTTGTTGTTGAGTAGTAGGATTAGTAGCAGTATTAATATTATTATTAATATCGTTATTATTAGTATTATTCATATAATTAGGAGTTTTTATTTCAACTTTAGGGCCAGTAGTACTAAATCCATCAGCTTTCTTTACTTGTTTAGGAGCAGAACTTGGAGCAAATAAAGAATCAGCCAATCCTCCAATTCCAGACATAGCATCTCCAATTTCTCCACCAACTCCATTTTGCCCAATTAAAGAACCCATTTTAGCTTTCTTTTGACCACCGCATTTAAATATACGATTAGATTTAGTTTTATTAGATTTAATTCTATCATTAAATTTTTTATCTCCTCCCATTTTTAAAGTAACTTTTTTATTATATTCATCTACATAATCTTGATCAGCTACACTTGCAGTAAGAGCTTGAGCTTGGGCTTTAGCATCATTTTGATTTTGTTCAATTTGTTGCTGTTTCAATTTTTCTCTTTCAGCTTTACGTTTTTTAGCTGCACCAATAGCCGAACCAGCAATACTTGCAACTCCTCCAATTAAAGCACCAAGAAAAGCTTTTTTTCTATTATCAGTTTTAATTACTTTTTTCATAACTTTCTTTGTTTAGAAACACTACCATTTAAATTTTCAAATTCAATACAAACTTTATCTTTATTATTAAATGTAAATTTAATAACTATATAATTTCCATAAATACGAGTAAGTTTATCAGAACCGCTACCATTATAAGTAGAAATTTTATTTCTAAAATAATTAAAATTCCAATTACCTAATTCAAACCAAGGTTTAGAATATCTATTAAATTTATTAGTAGTATCTATATTAATATCTATTTCTCCAGTATTTGTAAATTCACTAAATATTTCTAATATATCTCCAGCATAAGGCTGCATACCTTCCTTTACGGGGGATATACTAACAAGACTATTTGATTTACTTACTTTACGAACATTATATTTAATAAATTCTAAAAATTTTATAGCATCATAATCTTCATTAAGAATAATACTTATAGAAGATGGATATGTAGTAGAAAAACTTAAACTTTCATAAGTACCATAACTTTTAGCATCAGTAAAATTATATATGTTGTTATATAAATTATTCCCGCTTACTAAATATAATTTAGATTTAGTATTATAACCTTGAATAAAATTATAATCGTGAAAACTAACAAAATTACCTAATTCATAATTATAACTTAAAGTTTTAGTAGTATTATTAGATAACTTTAAACTAATTAATAAACGTTTATTAAATTTATCATTACCAAATCTAACATTAGTGGGTTTATTATCTTGTAAATATAAATAAATATCTTGATCTATTAAAGATAATTGGCCATTATCAAATTTGTAAAATCTGGTAAAATCATTATTATAAAATATATAACCAAATTGATCTACAATAAAAGCTAAATCATCTTGTAATCCTCCAAATCCTAAATCAGAAGTAAATACTTCTACATAATTAGTATCAAAAGCATCAGGTTGTAATAATTGTAAACTTTTGTCTTTAGTTTGTAATGTAGCATCACCATTAAACATAAATAAACTATGTTCAGTGTGAGCTAATAAATAAACACCAATACCTACTAAATTAGTAATAATACCTTTATTCTCATTAATATTTTTATAGCCTTCAGTAGGAAATTGTCTCCAAGCATTTACAGTACTTTCATCTTGAATAACATTACTTCTTCTAATAGTCTTATCAAATTGAGTAATATTTAATATATCATCTCTATAATTGTTATAAACAGTAGGAATAAAGTCATCTTGAGATCCTTGAGAATTACTAAATAAATCAATAGAATTTTTTGGTTCTACAATTAAACCTGGCCAATATCCTTTAGTCTCAACGTCTTGCTCATTAGGTTTCATTATAGAGAATATAACATTCTGAGGATTATTATTAAAATATTTACTTTCGTAATAATATGTATCTATAACAGGAAACTGAATATAATTTAAAAATGGAATATTTAAATGAAAACCTTTTTCTGAAGTTTCATCAAGTACAGATAATCCTATATTTTTATCCGAATTATCAGGAATACTTTTACTTACTTTTCCACGAGCATTATATAAATTATTATTTTCAGAATTAAATATAATCCCATTTCCATTATATACAATTACACCATCATAAGTATATACTCCGTTAAAGCCATCGTTTATGTCAGTATTTATAGTACCAGATCCATAAATTATATTACCTATTCTAATAAGAGTTTTTTCTTTATTTACATATAATTTATTATGATAATTATAAAGACTTGCAATATATGTATTTACCCTATATTTATCATCAGAAATAAATAATTGTTCTATATTTTTTAACTTAATAGCGGTACTTAATCCTCCTCTATCGTCTTTAACAGAATCAGCTACTACTAATTTATAATTGTCAATAGGATATATTTTATCTTGTATAGCAGTATAATTAATTAAAGATTTATTTAAATCATAAGCATAATTTATAGAACTGTTTCTGTAAAGAATATCAGATTTACTTATTTCTGCGATAAATCCATCATTTCCTTCAGTAGTAACAGTTATATTTCCACTATTATTATGTTTACAATATTTAGTACTTTTAGCTTTTATTCTTATAAAATTATAATCAGTAGATAAACTATCTTTAATATCAAATGTACTACTATATAAATACATATCAGAGCTTACTTTATTATTTTCATAATTTTTAAAAGTAACTCCTTGCCCAATATTATATTCGATTGCACTAATTTCTCTCGCATCTTTATTAGTAAGAAAACCTGTTACTTTTTTAGTAGACTCAAATTTTTCATAACTAATAAAATAACCTATATAATCTTCTGGTATTTTAACTGTAACTCGCAATCCGTATTTATAATTCACTATTCCTTCATAAGTAGAATAATATTCTTCTTCAGGTATTTTAAATAATCTTTCGTTGTTTTCATTAATATACGCTCCAAAATTACCAGTAGTGGCTCCGTTTACATTTCCGCTATTAAATATATTAGCTATTTTTATATCATCATATTTAGTAATATTATCTGCAAATAAATCTCCATATAATGATAATAAATAGTTTTTTATATCACTTTTAGAAGCAGAAGAACCAGAACTGATTAATTTATTATTAAATTTATTAATATTATATATATTTAAATTTCCACTACTATTTAATACATTTTTAAATTCTTTTAAAGTATATTCTTCATTAACAGCTATATACCCTTCTGTCAAATTTTTAACAGGCAAATATATTTTAATTGGTATAAAATATCCATTTCCAGTATTAGTAGTAAGATATGTTTTATTATTTATTCTATATCCATTAGTAGCGTGTCCATATTTATCTATATAATGAATATAAAAACTATACACTTCTCCAGGAATTAATGTAGACTCTTTTAATCTATCATTAAATGAACTAATAGTATCTATACATTTTTTTTGAAAACTAATTATATAATTAGTAGCATCAAATATTTTAAAATTTGTATAATTTCCATTACTATCTACATCAGTTTTAAAACAATATTCTATTGAATCATAAATTTCTTTTCCTATTTTTATTTTACAATATCCAGGAAGAGTAGAACTATCGCTTGGATCTTTCTTTATAGTTATAGAATTTATATTTATAACTTTTTCAGTAGTATTGCCTTCTTTAGTAATTTTTACTATTAAATCAATAGAATTATCTACATTTAATATTTTATTAAAATGAATACTTTGATTTGTAATATCAGAAATACTATTTATATCTAAAAAATATTGTTTAGGAGTTTTTAATTGTTCTTGACCAGATCGAACATCCTTTCGTTTTTCAGTTAAAGTAACAATTTGTTTTAATGTACTTACAGTATCTTTATTTATAGATGAAAAAGCAAAATTAGTAGTATTT
>ENA-OOPY01000023-OOPY01000023.1-human-gut-metagenome-genome-assembly--contig:-NODE-23-length-25895-cov-2.343653_pt1 | contig 25895 bp, 14 predicted proteins | sample MGYA00241084_ERZ501153 | MGnify/ENA primary metagenome ERZ501153 (study PRJEB25962, sample SAMEA2042436) | human gut metagenome | biome: human gut; feature: human-associated habitat; material: faeces...
TCAAAAACGGCATTTTTTTCAATTTGTATTGACAATTCGTTTATACTTGATAAAATAATAGTAGTAGCAAAAGTATAGCGAAAGGGATTTGTCTGATGGTTACAATTAAAGAATTTACCTGCGAACGATGCGGAAATAAATTTGAAACCACCGCTAAACACGCTAAATATTGTCCTGAGTGCAGAGAAATAAAGAAGCTCGAACGGATTCAGGCACACAAGGAAAAACAAAAAGCAGGAACGGCACGAAGAGTCGGCACGGAACAGATATGCCCGAACTGCGGAAAATCCTTCATTTTAAAATCCGGCAGTCAGAAAATCTGTGAGGAATGTGCAAAGAAGAGAGTTTATCCTAAAAATTCTACGGTAAAGCCGAAGGACTTATATGACATAATCCATATTTATGTGCCGAAGGGCGAAAAGGAAAAATTGCAGAATTGGGTCAAAGACAAAGGGTTAAATCTTAACAAGGCATATAATTATGCAATGCAATTATTTATGGAAGAGATTGACCGTGAAGAAGAAAAATATAAATAATAATTATTCCAAGCTTTTATTTTGTGACCTGTCATTGTTTCTGAGATAATCGTTAATGCTTTGACGGGCATATTCAATCTTTTTAAGCTCATCAATAATTGCCTTGTATTCTTCATTCATCTGCTGAACATCGGAAGTTAATTTTTTTCGTTTTTCTTCAAGAGTTGAAATTGTCGGCAATTTTCTGTCGGGATACAAACTTAATAATTTAGCAACTGCATCATCGTACTTTGCAAGTGCGGTGATGTTTTCTTTTTTGTATTGTTTTTGATTTTTTGCAGTCATCAGATTTTTGTGATAAGGCTTGTACTTCTCATATGTCCTTATGAGCTTTATTACATCTGCAATATCGTTAATTTGGTTTTGAGTTCTGTTAAGTTTGGAAACAATAACCATTCTGTCATTGTATTTTTCTGCAGCTCTGTTTTCTATATCCGACTCACTTCTCATATTGTTTTCAGACAAAAAATTTATGAGCTTTGAAACCTCCTGCATATTCTTAATGTTCGCCCAATGCAATAATCCTTTGGAAGTCTGAAATACATCTGTGCTTGTATCAATAATTCGGGTTCTGTATGTTTTTCCGCTTTTACCAGTTTTTAAGAATTGATACTGCTCAATGCGTTTGCGTAATTGAGGTTCGTCATAATACCAACCAAGAGTGCGACCTCTTGAAAAACGCTGTTGTCCCTGCAAGCGAAATTTTATCTTTATGACATTTTCGGGAGTATAAATACACTCAACATTTTTCTTTTTAAGCTGTTCTAAAAAATCTTCAAAAGATGTCGATTGCATTATTGTTTCATCAATCACACATCTTAATTTTGACTTCCAAGATTTACCCAAATAATCCTGTTGCCATTCGTAGTAACATTTGCCCGGATTGATAGGTTTTTCAATTACGGATAAATTGTATTCTCTGCATACATCATCATTTATTTCACGGAGTTTTTTCCAAGACTTACCGCCACGATTTTGCTGCCATTCAAAAGTACGGAAATTTTCAAAATCAATATTATTAAAAATTATGTGGTTGTGTATGTTGTCCTTATCCGTATGTGTCGCTACTATGTACTGATATTTATTTTCAAGCAAGCGTTCGGCGGTTTTTATTCCAATTTCAAGTGCTTGTTCAGGTGTAACTTCCTGTCCTTTAAACGATTGCTTAATATGTTGAGCGAGAACATCACCTTTGCCTGTTCCAAATTCTCTGATTGCCAAAAATTCCTGTTCTGCCGATTTGCCATCCTCGGTACAACCGTAGCAGTACACATATTTTTGATTTTCTGTTTTTTCCGGATTTAGAATGTAGTCAATTGCTACAGAGAGCGTAGTTTTGACTGAACCGAGTTTAGTGATTGCCATATTTCTTTTTGCACCTTCTTAATGTATTCGATGTCCTCATCGTAAAAGCGATTTGTTGAATTCACTCGTTTTGCAATCTGATTTATGTTAGTTCCTATTGCAGTAATGTTTTTTCGCAAATCGTCAAATTCTGAAAAATTCACATTGATGACAAATCCTTTTATTGCCTGTTTTCGCAAAAACGAACTTAGCGATTTTTCATTAGTGAGCGAAGCTCGTTTTTCTATAATTTTCAATTCTTCTTCAGAAACTCTTACGCTGATTCTGATAGTTTTGTTTTCAATGTTTTTCATAAAAATGCCTTTCTGTAAAATTTTAATTTTCTAAAAAACGGGGTTTTAGGGGTATCCCTTAACAAGCAATTTTTCAAATTTTACGGATTTGAAAAATTGGCGGTTTGTGTCGAAATGTCCGACACACCGCAGTGCTTGCTATTAGACCTTCGGGGGTATTTTCCCTCTAAGGTCTAATAACAAAAATACCCTCTATATATATTCCGTAATTTTTGCAATTTCGCACCCCTGCTTTTAAAAAATTTTTTCATTTTTTAAATTTTTTCTGATTTTAGAACAGGGTAAAATTAAAAAAAGATTTTTCTTGTAGAAGAAAAATCTTGAAAACGCTAATATATTGTGATAATATGTTGATATCAATAGTTGTCTGTTCAGTCGTTAAAAGAACGGAGTGTTTTTTTAATGACGATGAACAGCACGCACCTTGAAAATTCAAAAAATTTAAAAAGTGATAATCAGCTCATTTTGCTTAAAGCTTATAAGCGAAAAACTGCCCGACAGGAAAAATGGATGTTTTTCGAAAAAGCTTATGATAAGAACAAACACAAAAAGCGAATTGAGTCGCTGAGCGATTATAACGATAAGTCGGATGTATATATTGATACTGAATCTGACATAGTGAAAACTTTATCAGCTCAGGAGTTGCACAAATGCTTGCTTGTGGCTTTAGATGAATTGACCGACCTTGAAAGACTGATTATTGATGAGGTGTTTTTTTCTCCTGATAAACGCCCCTCACTCGAAGAGCTTGGAAACAAGCATAATATTTCAAGACAGGCGTATTCTCGTAAGCTCAATCGCACATTGCACAAATTACGCATACTTATAGAGCAAGATATCACAGAATATTAAAAAAATTAAAAATTTTTTAAATTTTTTTGGGTTTTAGGGGTGCGAAAACCCGTTTTTTACGGAATATATATAGAAACCTTTTTTTAGGAGGAAGTTATGAAGATAAAAAAGAAGATTATTTCGGGCTTACTTACTGCCACTACTCTTGTGAGCCTTTGTGCCTTTAGTGCAGGAGCAGTAAGCACAGACAAAAAGTTTTCAGTCGAAGATGCAACGCTTATTCAGAAGAATGTTGTAGGTATGACAACATTTGATGAAAAACAAATTAAGCTGTATGACCTTAATAAAGACGGTGTGATTACCGTTGTTGATTCAACACTTGTACAGAAGATTATCGTAGGTCTGATTAAAGAGCCAACAGAAGAACAACCGACAACAGCAGAATCAACAACAGAGCCTACAACGGAAGCAGTTACAGAGCCTACAACTGTTCCAAAGCCTACTACTGTACCTAAAAGTGTAAAACTTGACAAGTCAAGTATCACACTTGGCACAACTGAAACCTACACATTAAAAACTACGGTTGAAAACGGAACGCTGTCACAGGTGTCGTTTACAACTGACAACAGTAAGGTTGCAGGTATTGACAATAACGGAAAAATAACTGCTGTCGGTGTCGGCACGTCAAAGATTACAGCCAAAACATATAACGGCAAGACTGCAAGCTGTACCGTAACAGTCAAAAAACTTGCTGACAGTATCACACTTAATAAAACAAGTATTACTTTAGGTGTTGGTGAAAAATATGACTTGAACAGCAGTATTCCGAATAATACAGCAGCCTACTACAGACTTTATTACTCGAATAACACCTCAATTGCTCCCGTCCAAAAGGCAGGCGGTCTTGTTACTGCAAAGACAGCCGGCACTACTACGATAAGATGTAAGCTCAGCAATGGCAAGGAAGCGATTTGTAAGGTAACAGTCAAATCTGCACCTTCAAGAGTAACTGTTTCTGATAAATCTGCAACCCTTAAAGTCGGACAGAGTAAAACGCTTAAAGCTACGCTCAACAATAACGCATACAGTTATCGCAGTACTTGGACAAGCAGTAATACATATGTTGCAACGGTTAATTCAACCGGAAAAATCTTCGCTAAATCTCAAGGAACAGCAACAATCACATACAAAACCTACAACGGAAAAACCGCATCGTGCAAGCTGACTGTTTCGGGAAGTGTCGCAAAGTGTATTGATGTATCAACTTGGCAAGGCTCAATAGATTTTAACAAGGTAAAATCAGCCGGTTATGACTATGTGATTATCCGTGCAGGCTACGGTAAAGAAAAAAGCCAAAAAGACAATATGTTTGAAACAAACTACAAAAACGCAAAATCCGCCGGTCTTAAAGTCGGAGCATATTGGTTCAGCTATGCAATGTCACCGTCAACGGCAACAGCAGAAGCAGATGCTTGCCTTAGTTGTATCAAGGGTAAAAAGTTTGAACTTCCTGTTTACTACGATATGGAATATCAGCCTGCAATGAGTACAAGCAACAGCAATTATACAAAAATGGCAGTCAATTTCTGTAACAAACTCAAAAGCAACGGCTTTAAATCGGGTGTGTATTCCTCAGCAAGCGTTTATGACTATCTGCTCAATCGCAAAACCTTAAAAAATAACGGCATTTCCATTTGGAACGCAGAATGGTATATAAAGCCGTCAATCACTTGTGATGTGTGGCAGTATTCAGATAACGGTAGAATTAACGGTATATCAACAAATGTTGACCTTAACTACATATATGACCTTAACATTTTAAATTGATAACAACTTTTTGAGAAGGTGAAATAATTGTCGTTTGGAAAGCAGTTGCTTATTGCTCGAAAAACAAGCATATGACACAGAAACAAGTGGCAGAAGCCGTGCATATAGAACGGTCAGCCTATACCAAATGGGAAAACGATAATTATGAACCGACTTTTGCATATATCAGAGAATTAGCGAAAACATTGGAAGTTGATTACAACTTTCTGTTTTATGATGACAGCAAGACTTTTTAAGTTTTCATTGTTATTCTTCTTTGCATCGGGCATTAATTTGTCTGATGCACTCCTACAATTCCCACTAATGTGGTTAATAATATAAATTTTCGGAGGTAAATATGATTCGTGCATCACCCAAAAGAATACAGTAGTTTTTCTTTTTCAATATTTAAATATTTAGATGAAAGGAGAGAAAAATTTGAATGAAGTTAATTAAAAAAATGCTGTCGGTGTTCTTATGTTTGACTGTAATTATCAGCTCATTGTCTGTCGGTTTATTTTCCGTAAGTGCTGCCACGGTTACCAAAGGTACTCGTGGTGCAGACGGCAAAGGTTTTATATACAAAAAAACAGCTGAATATACTTATACAGACGCAAACGGGAAAAAGCATAGTCAGCATTATGAAGGTTGGGAAAATTTTAAGGTCCATTTTTTTGCTGCATCCGGAAAAGCCTTGAATTTTTTAGACTACACACAAAGAGCGTACTGTATTGAACCGGATAAAGCATCTGAATTAACAAGTTCTGCTACTGTAAAAAGTACATCTCAATCAGCAGCTTGGAAACAGCTAACTACTGCACAGCAAAATGCAGTTAATCTGATACTTGCTTGGGGCTTTGGCGGATTTGAAGCTGCAAAGAAAGAGAAGGTTCATTATTACTATGCAACGCAGCTCTTGATTTTTGAGATTGTTGCAGGCAAGCGTAACGCATCAACTTTTGAAGCGGTTACCGGTAAGCCGTTACTTACACCTGCAAATACAATGACGGCTACGAGTTCGGCAGAAACTACGCTTGCGAATGTTACAACAGCGTACAACAATATGGTGTCTTGGTGCAAAAAGTCGGTGCGAAATCCGTCATATACAGCATCATCACTCAGTTCTGCGAAGTCGTATCAAATGTCATATAATCAATCAAACGGACAGTATTCAATCACTTTGACTGATAAGAACGGTACCGCTTCAGTAACAAAAGCATCCGATGTAATCGTCAGCAATTCAAATGTTAAGGTCAGCGTAAGCGGAAATAAGATTACATTCACTTGTTCCAAAAATCTTGGTACGACAGTTAATGTGACAATGAAAAACTCTTTTTTGAAGGAATATGGAATCAAGAGCAAAAACAGTTTGTATTTAATTACAAGTAATGACTCTGCATCATATCAGACTTTTGCTCGAGGTTCTAATTATGCAGTTAAAGACGGATATGTTAAGTTGACATTTCCGGATGTTGTCAAGCTGCAACTTCACAAATCATCATCAAACAAAGAGCTTACAGCCGGCAACGGTTGTTACAGCTTGTCGGGAGCTGAGTATGGCATATACACAGACAAAGCTTGTACCAAAAAAATCGGCAGTATTACAACAAATGCAAGCGGTTACGGCAGTTACAGTAAATATGTTGACGCATCAGCTTCTTACTATGCAAAAGAAACAAAAGCACCAAAAGGCTATGAGCTTGACGAAACTGTTTATACATTTGTGAATTCAGGCAAAAAAGCCGCAGACGGTACAAAAATTTATAGCTTTAGCTGTACTGATAAGCCTGTAAATGATCCTATCGGTATTGTGTTACAAAAAAAGAATGCAATCACCGGTGAAACGACAGGACAAGGACTTGCTGGTGCGGTTTTCAGTATTGAATACTACGCACAAGAGATTGACAAAGATTACAATGTCAAACCCGGTGATACAGCTCCTGCTCTTAACAGCAAAAACCTTAAAAGGACTTGGTATATTGAAACACAGGAAACCGGTAGAGCTATGCTCACTGAAAAATTTCTTTCAAAAGATTATATTTCAAGTGATCTATACTACAGCAATTCAATTGTAACGATTCCCGTTGGAACAATTGTAGTCCGAGAGGTTAAAGCTCCTGACGGATACTCTCTAAGTGATGTTGCATTTTACAGGACTATAACAGTTGAAGGAGCAAAATTTGCTCAAGACACCAATACTCCCATAAATGTGCCGATTGACGAAATGCCGGCAAAGGCATACATCGGCATACACAAACTTAATCGGTCAGGTATAGGTGTCGGCGGTGCAGTATATGGCTTGTACTCTGATTCAGCTTGTGCAAGCTTGTATGACAAGCTCACAACAAGTGCTGACGGCAAGGGGACTTTTGCAAAATCGGTAGATGTCGGCAAAACATATTACATCAAAGAAATAACCGCACCGACAGGCTATGAGCTTGACGATACTGTTTATCCTGTCATTGCAAATGAGGAAAACTCAACCGTTGAAACAGCCGTTATTCAGACGATTTATGAAGATGCCATAAAAGCTGACCTCAAAATCAAGAAGTCATCAACAGACGGTATAGTTTCAAATCTTTGGTTTGCAATATCAGATAGCCTCGGCAACGAGTACAACGCAGTTTCAACCGATAAAAACGGCGAAGCGACTGTTAAAGGTTTGAGGGTATATGACGATAAAGGCAACAAGATAACCTATACCGTCAAGGAGCTTGGTTTTAAGACTACTTTAGGTTCTCACAGCTATGGCGGTTACACTTGGACAATAAAGAAAGAAAATGCAATCAGCTACAAAGGCTCATATTATGAAGGTGTTTCAAATGCCGTATTCAGCAATTGTGAGAATGCTTATTCAAGATACTACTATGGCAAATCATCAGAAGCAAAATCCAACGCTAACGGTAAGTCATTAACGCTTGACGAGAGCAAAACGGTTACATTTAATTTTCAGAATACAGTTTCTGAAACAGATTTAACTGTTAAAAAGACCTCATACAACGGTAATGTATCGGGGGTGTGGTTCGAGGTACGGGATGAAAACGGTAAATACTATGGGGATATTGTCACGGATTCAAGCGGTAAAGCTAACTATTACAACCGATACGGTTACAAGCTCACAAGCTGTTTAACCGTTCCAAACTCAGCAATTTGTATTCCTATAAAATATAAGGTTGTTGAAAAAGGTTTTCTCGGCGGAGGCAGTTACTACTTCCCCGAAAATTACCTTGAAAAGGCTGAATCAGAGTTTAAGACTGCCAACAAATACGGAACAACATCAACGCTTAATTATTCCATGTACAACGCTCCTGCAACCGGCAGTATTAACATCAATAAGACTTCCGAGGACGGAGTTATCGAGGGTTTGAGTTTTAAGCTTGAGTCTTTTGACGATGAACGAGAATACGGTGACGACCTTATCCCTACCCCTATGGCTTATGATGCAGACGGAAACGAGATTACAAGTATCGTTTTGACTACCGACAAAAACGGTAAAGCAAGTACAGATAATATGCAATTTTATGACATAAACGGTAATAAAATTGACGGAATTCTGCCATATGTATTCAATCAAAACGGTTTTCAAATTACCTACAGACTGACCGAAATCGGCATCAAACAGTCAGACGGAACATACAAGTTTCCGAGCCGTTATGAACTGAAAGATGCAGTCGAATTTACAATCTATGATACCGATGAATACAACTATACATATGATTGTGTTAACACCGTAAAAACAGGTTTGTTACAGGTACAAAAAACATCTGAAGATGATGTTGTGGACGGTTTGTATTTTGAAATAAGCTGTGCTGACACAGGGTTTAACGAAAAAGTAAGCACAAACCTTGAAGGTTTAAGTCCTGAAATTTCAGACTTACCGATTTATAACAGCAATGACGAATTGCTCAAATATAAGGTATCAGAACTCGGTGTTCTGAACGATGACGGCACTTATTCTTTACCGTATAAGTACAACAAGCCAAAAAGCGTAACAGTTACGCTTAATTCAGATACCGTAGTTTTTGCAAATATCAAAAACACGCTGAAAACAGGCTCTGTTAAGCTGACAAAAACAGACGGCACAAAAGCTCTTGGCGGATCAGGTTGGCAACTCTATAAGTCAGACGACACTCCCATCAGCTGTTATCAGACAGGCTCAGGAACTTATATGTATAATTCAGTTGCAAAAACTGCAACCGATTATATGGCTACGAATGGTAGTTTGTCAATCAGTAATCTGCCGGTAGGTGATTACTATTTTATTGAATCTGTAACTCCGTCAGGCTATATGCCATACGGTAAAAAGGTTGAATTTACAATTTCAGCCGACAATGAAAACACACTTAATATATCATTAACCGTTGCCGATAACAAATCTGTGTTATCTCAAACAGGTGGCGGTGGTATTGCTCCGTTTTATTTTGCTTCTGTAGCACTCGGAGCATTGGCTATATTTTTCATCTATGACTACCGTAAACACGGTAGCAAGAAATATAAAAAATCACGAAAGGACAATCAAAAATGAAAAAGAAAATCACACGAATTATGACAGCTATGGTGCTTGCAGTAATGATGGTATTAACTGCAATCCCATTTGCAAGTGCTGCAACCAACGCAAATGCTCTTGATGAAACAAAGAAGGTTTCATTCACGCTCAATTGTTCAAAGCCGGGTTACACCTTTACGGTGTACAAGGTTGCAGAACTCAAAACAACCGAAAATCCATACAAGACAGGCTATGATTCACTTATTCCTTCAATCTCTGACGAGATTTTAAGCGGTAAGACATCGAATGTTCTCTCAGCTCTTGATGGTCTTTCTTCGATTCCGTCAACAGCTTCAACCGTTGGCACATTTACTACATCGGCAACATCGGTAAAAAAGACTTTTTCAAGCCTTGCTCAGGGGTTGTACTACATAAAAGCGACTAACTTTCCTGCCGGTGTTAAAAGCGTTACAAACTCTGTTGTATCACTTCCATATTACAATAACGGTTGGGTTTACAGCATTAATGCTATCGACCTTGCTACAAAGGTAAATGACGGTGATGTTGTAACAGGCAAGACTATCACAAACAGCACAAAGGATAATGTTAATTTTACCGATGTAAGCCTTGGTGACACAGTGAATTTTGAAATCAAGTCATCGACTGCCGGTTCAAGCGAAATGAAACTTAAATCATATACCGTATATGATGAAATGTCAGCCGGTCTTACTCTTGATAAAGACAGCGTAAAGGTTGCACTTCTCAACGCACAGGGCGGTAAGGTTGCTGACCTTGCTTCAACTGATTATGCTCTCAATGTAACATCAGAAGTTGATGGTAAAGCTACAACATTTAATGTAGCTCTCACAAACGCTTATCTTCAGAAAAATGACTTTTATGCAGAGAGTGTTACTTATACATCTGTAACTTATTCAGCAAAGCTCAATAAGTACGCAATAACAGGAAAGACAGGCAACCCTAACACAGAAACAAAGCTCGTTTATTCTAACAAGAACGGTGTTGAATCAGAAGTAAACGGTAATACAGTTTATGTTTACACCTTTGCTGTAACAACAAACAAGACAGATACAGACGGAAAGGCTCTCGAAGGTGCAGAATTCAGCCTTTTCAAGACAGAAGAGGACGCAACTGCTCTTACAAATGCCCTTGCAAGCGGTGTATCCGACAAGACCGGCAAGGTTACTTACTACAACACAAGTAAAGAAGAAATCAAACTTGCAAGCGGTAAATATTATATTGTCGAAACAAAAGCCCCAACGGGATACAACATCTACGGTAAGGTTATTCCTGTGACAATTGATGTTACATACGGTGCAACATTTGTTGACGGTTCGTACATCACAAACTGCCCTACAGACGGCACAGCAAGCGTTGATGTTAAGGATACAAAGGTTGTTGTTCCGCAGACAGGCGGTGTCGGAACAGTAATGTTCTACATTCTCGGCACAGCATTTGCACTCGGCGGTATTGCAACATTGTTCATTCGCAGAAGAGTAAAAGCTACAAACAAGTAATTTCACATTAAACAGAAAGGAGTACAGCACATTGAAAAAATGCAGAAGCAAATGCACCTTGATAATAGGAATAATTTTTATGACTGCATCACTCTGCTTTGTGCTGTACCCTTCTGTATCAAATGCTGTCAATAGTTTTTTCGCAGCATCCACAATTAACAATTATGCCGCAAATTTTGACAGCATTTCAGCAGCCGACAGGTCACAGTACTTGTCGGCTGCTGCTGAATATAACAACAATTTGTCAGAGCTTGTCAATGGCTTTACTTATGATGTAGACAGCGTGATTGACGGATATGACGATATTCTCAATTTTGGTGACGGTCTTATAGGCTACATTGATATTTCAAAAATAAATGTAAAACTGCCTATTTACCACGGGGATGAGGATAAAGTGCTTGAAAAAGGTGTTGCTCATCTGCCAAATACAGCGTTTCCGATAGGCGGTGTAGGCAATCATTCGGTGCTTTCAGCTCACACGGGTTATCCTACGCAGGTGTTTTTTGACAATCTCAACGAGCTTGAAATCGGTGATGAAATCAAGGTGTCCGTCCTTGATGAAACGCTTACCTATGCTGTAACAGCAAAAAACATTGTTAAGCCCGACAACATATCGTTACTGTCAGTTGACGAAGAAAAAGACCTATTAAGTCTTATAACTTGTTATCCATACGGTGTAAACAGTCACAGACTTATTGTGACTGCTGAAAGAGTAAAGGATACAACTGCATCTGATACGGCAACAAAAACCGAAAACAACAATAACAGAAGTTTTGATTTTATTATTGCAGTAATTGTTATAACCGCAATTTTGGCAATTTTAGTAATTGCTGTTTCCATAAAAAATAAACGAAGGAGGAAGTAAAATGCCTGATATTACAAATGATTTTGATAATAATCCAAATACCGATAAAAGAAAACAGCGAGATGAAGAAGTCAATAATGACAATCTCCAACCCGAACAGACAAAATCCGAACCCGAATTGCTTGAACAAACGAAAAGCAAAGAATTTTCAATACCGATTTTTGCAAAGCTGTATGACAGGTGCAATCTTAAGATTGATGAGCTTAATCTAAAAAACGATAAACTCAATGCAAAAATCGAAAAACTCAACATAAAAAAGGTTCGCAGTGCTGAATTTGTTTCAACGGTTGAATCAATGAGAAATGTTGTACCAATGCCTGTGTATAAAGCATTGTCTGTTCTATCGGCTGAAAGGCGACAGAAAATAGTAAATATCAATGAGAAAATCCATTCTCATAAGCTGAACATCAAATCGAATGAGCAGAAGATTTTGAAGCAACAAAGCCGTGCTGAGAACTGCAAAAAAATCAATAAATTTCTTGACAATATGAAATCCCCTGACGGCAGGAAAGAAAACTTTGTCAAAGGTATGCAGGAATACGGGACAATGGCAATGAGGACAACCTCTGAAAAGTTTGATACTACTCAGAGCAAACTCGATGCTGCAATAAAAGCATACGGTCAAACTCATTATATGTCCGAAAAACTCAAACTGCGAAAACAAATCGACAAGCTCACCAACAAAAAAGAAAAGCTGATAAACAAGCTCAAGGCTCTTAATGAGTGGTCAGATAAGTTTGAATCGGTTAAAACTATGCCCGATAAGGAAGCTGACAATATTATCAGCAAGAGCTGTCAGAACATTGTTGATGAGTTTACGACCAACCCACAGGCTTTAAAAAAGCAGGCTGATGTAATCGTTTTATCTGCTGCAAAAGCTGTGACCGAAGAAAATTATCTCAAAAATGCCGAAATGTCGATTGAGGACGATTATGACAGTATTGACGGTATCATCAACAACGGCAATAAGCAGCAGGAATATGAAAAACTCAAAGAGCCTGAAAAGAAATCCGAACGCAGAACAGCACCTTTATCGAGAAATCAGATTAAGCAAAATGCAAACACTATTGCTCATAATGAGCAACAAACGAATGATAAAACCAAAACTCAGGGACAAGAATTATAAAGCTATTTTAGACCTGTGCCATTCAGGCACAGGTCTTTTTTAAGAGGTGAATGAAATGATTGAATTATACGGAAACAAAATATGGAACAGCAACACTCCGAACAAATACAAAAAAGTAATCATTGCGAATGAGGATAGTTTTGATAATATATGTCAGGAACTTGAAAATTCAGGTCTTAATTATTGTGCTTATATTTTTAATGGTGAAGCACATATTGCCATAGGCAGAGCTACCGCAACTAATATTGATAAGTTGGATATTGATTATCAGACTGTTATAGAATGTAATTCAAAAGTCTATAAAACCAACAACATCATAGGAACTACAACCTACGATTCTATTGAGGATAAATTATACCGTAAGTACAATACCGATTTTGCCTATAAAATCGGTCAAAGGCTTACTGAGCAAGGCATCCTTTTTTCAGGCAGAATTTACGGAAAAACAACAACTATTACTGTTGACGAGCAATATGCTGATACCTTGAATAAAATATCTGCTGAACTTAAAGAACAGCGAGCATCATTTATGTCAAAATCTGAAATTGTTCAAAATGAATCACCGGAAGAATTGAAATCAGTTGATGAGAAAATATCTGAATTACATTTCAATGAATCGCAACTTTCGGCACTTGCACCGTCTGTAAAATTTATCCAAACGAGGAACGATGATAATTTGACTGATAACTTTGTTTCATTGTTTTCTGACTGCACTGATTTTTATGAATCACAACTTTCTGCTCTTGCCGAAATTTATGTTGACACATATCAAAGTTTTTCGGATAAATCTTTGATGTTTGCAGATACATCAAGGTTTAATGATTTAAAACAGCGTTTTGTTAATGATAACATTACTGCAAAATTAACTGAAAATCGTGGTTACTCAACTACTCAGCTTGAAATTATCAGGGAAATGGTAACTTACGGTATGAGCGAATCAGTAATCAACTTGCTTGATTACACTTTTTCGACCGATGAAATGCAAAACTACTTTTCAGCATACAAAAACGGCTCTTATGAAGATTTAATCAACATTATTGCAGAAATTAAAGGTACAACACGCACGGATATTGAAGGGCAAATCGAAGGTGGTACATACACTCCCGAAATTCCCGATTATGATTTTTTAAGCAAAAATCTAATTTTTCATAACCCCTCGGCAAATCATTTTACGGTTATGTATTTCAATCCGGATAGCGAAACAGGCGGTCAGTTCGTAAGCACTGATATAAACTATAATGTTGCTTGGCGAGGAAACCGAGATTTTACAAATGATTCCGAGCGATTTTGGCGATATGTAGAAATCACCGGAAATCAAACTCTGTCCGATGTAGGCAGTAAATTTTTCCGAGAATCTCTAAATTATTTTTACTCTGGTGAGCAAATTGCAGAGGGATTAACTACGGACACACAAAAATTGATTGCAGATGTTGCTACTGCCGAAATGATAAAATCAGGCGAACTTATTGAACCTGAAAGTTTTGATGTAGCTAAGTTTGATACACTCATATCTGAACAAAAAGAAATCACAAGCAATAATTCGGATAAAAATACTATTGTTATCAATGCTTTTGCCGGACCGGGTGCAGGAAAAACAACATCTTGTCTTGAAGTAGCCGAAAAATTGAAAAAGCAAGGATTTGTTACGGAATATGTACAGGAATATGCCAAAGAGCTTGTATATGACAACAATTTTATTATGCTTGACGGACATTATGAACATCAATTTGCAATTCTTAACGAGCAGATGAAGCGTATCAATCGTTTGTACGGTAAAGTTGATTTTATAGTTACTGACTCACCAATTTTACTTAACAACACTTATCTTAATGAAGATAAAAACACCGAAGTGTATTCGGCATATTCTGATAGTGTGAACAAACTTTATGGTCTTTATAACAATTTTAATTATTTTGTTGAGCGTGATACATCAGTGTTTGAAAAAGAGGGACGAATACATAATCTTGAACAAAGCATTGCAATTGATAACGAATTAAAAAACATGTTACACAATAATCAAATTGATTTCGATGTATATACTCACGCTACAATTGACAATATTGTTCGTGATTCAACTATTATATATGCAAAACAACTTATCAATTCATACTGTCAGGATGAATTTGATTCGGAAGCGGATTTTTCAGACTTAAAAAAAGTCGGAGTGGCATACACAACAACAGAAGACAGCAAGCATACTGTTGAAGCTGTTGTAAATCTTGTTGACTATAGGCTTGAAACTTATGTTGATGACAAATTATTCAAAGAAGAAACATATGCCGACCTTAAAGATATGATTGATAACTGTCTGCACTCTTTATCGTTCGATGACCTTGTGTACCTTTCCGATGAGGAGCTTGCACCGTTTTATGAGGAACACGACGAGCTTGACGACATAGATCCCGCAGTTATTCGTCAGCAGCTTGAGGACGCAGGGATAGTCAACGGTGAGCTTGTCGATGAAGATAAGCTGAACAGTGATCCATTTATTCAACAGGTTATGGCTGACGCAGAATCCGATGCCGGTGCTCTGAATGTCAGCTCAGAAGAAATCGTTAATCAATTTAATTCAGAAAATGAAATCGTCCCGATAAACGAGCCTGAACAAACTGAGCCTGTACAGGAAATAATTCGTCCGACAATTACTTGTGATTGGAGTGAAAGTCCGGTATTTGAGAACGGCAAAACATACTCTGTTTCTGAATTTGACAAACTTATGAAAAATGCCGATGACGAATGGGTTGAGCAAAGACAGCTTGAAATTGAGGAATACGGCAGTGAAAATGCGGTTGCAGAAGCATACAGAAACGGTGAGCTTGACAATATTCATCTTGGTTATGAAAAAACGAAATTTATTATTAATATGCCGAACGGTACGAAATACACCGAACGGCAGGACATCGGGGACGGTAACGGTGGAATTATTGATTTTTTAAATCAATATCCGCAGTATTCAGGTGTTGTAAAAATACTCGAAGCCGATATAAAGCTTGATAAAGGTGAAAATGAGAAAGCCGCAGATTTACCGATAACGGAAAGCAAAGAAAGAGAAGTCAGGAGCGATGAAAAATTACAGAGCGTTGACGAGCTTACCGTGGAGGTTGAAAATGCCGCACCGTCAAGAGCAGAAAAAGCTGAACCGCCTACATTGTTTGATATGGTCGAAAGCTCCGAGCAGACCGAAACAAGCGTAAATGATGAAAAAGCCAAAAACTATGTAATTGAGGACAGAGAAGCTGTCACGGGAGCAAAAACAAAGTTTCAAAATAACATTGCTGCCATTAAGATTTTAAAGCAAACGGAAGCAGAAAACAGAGCGGCTACACCTGAAGAACAAGGTCAGTTGTTCCTTTACAGCGGTTGGGGCGGTCTTGCCAATGCTTTTGAGTCTGATAATGATAAATGGAAAAATGAGTATTCTGAACTCAAGGGTTTGCTTACGGATGAAGAATATACCGCAGCACGGTCAACTGTGCTTGATTCATTCTACACAGATACAGCAATCGTTGACAGTATATATGAGGTCATTCGTAACGCAGGATTTGAGGACGGCAACATACTTGAGCCTGCAATGGGCGTAGGAAACTTTTTCGGCAGACTTCCCGAAGAACTTCGTGATAAGGTGAATTTGTACGGTGTCGAAAAAGACAGCTTATCGGGCAGAATAGCTCAAAAGCTGTATCCGCAAGCTGACATTACGATTGACGGCTTTGAGAATACTCGTTTCAATGACAACAGCTTCGATGTTGCAATCGGAAACATTCCTTTCGGCGATTTCAGTGTTAATGATTCTAAATACAACTCAAAACATCTGAAAATTCACGATTATTTCTTTTTGAAATCACTTGATAAAGTGCGTGACGGCGGCATTGTGGCTTTTGTAACTTCCAAAGGTACGCTTGACAAAAAGGACAGCTCTTTCCGCAAGACCTTGGCCGAAAGAGCGGATTTGGTAGGTGCTGTGAGATTGCCGAATAACGCCTTTAAATCGGCAGGAACGGAGGTTACAGCTGACATTATATTCCTCCAAAAAAGAGAAAAAAAGTCAGAAATTGAACCGTCTTGGGTACATACAGGACAGCTTGAAAACGGATTAACCGTCAACAATTATTTTGTTGAGCATCCCGAAATGATACTCGGCGAAGTTGTTGAAGGCAATAAAATGTTCGGCAGAACAGACGATACGATGTGCGTGCCGTTTAATGACGGCAGAACATTGTCGGAGCTTCTTTCCTCGGCGGTAAAGAATATCAATTTTGAATATTCCGCTTCTGCAGAAAAGCTGATTCCGGTTTCCGAACATTTAACAGCCGAACCTTTAAAACTGCGTTTACAAAGCTTTTATCGCCGAAACGGCGAAATATATTTTTACGGCTCTGATAAGAGCGGTAAAATAGTTAATGTTTCCGCAGACAAAGCACTTGGGAAAAAATTAAATCACGAACGCATCAATTCCTTTATTGATATTCGTGACACTTTGCGTGAATTGCTTGATGTTCAGCAGTACGATAACAAGGATTCAGAGATAGCTCAATTGCAGGAAAAGCTCAACAACTGTTATGACAGCTTCTACAGTAAGTACGGCTTGCTTCACAGCAGTTACAATCACAGCTTGTTAAACTCTGACGGAGCATATCCGCTTGTTGCTTCTCTCGAAGCCGATTTTGCCAAAGATAATAATTTACTTGTTAAGAAGTCCGATATATTTACAGAGCGTGTAAATAAGCCGACAGCAACAATAAGTCATGTTGATACGGCTGAAGAAGCTCTTGCTGTCTGCGTTGCAGAAAAAGGTGTTATCGACTTCGAGTATATGAGCCAAATTACGGATGTGCCGCCCGAGGATTTGAAAATCGGGCTGAGAGAAAAAGGTGAAATATTTGCCGTACCGTCATATACAGGCGATGAGGACTACGAATATCAAACTGCTTCCGAATATTTGTCGGGAGATATATATGCAAAGCTTGACATGGCAAAAGCATACGCTTCGGTCAACGGCATATATGAATCAAATGTTGTCGCCTTAAAGGAAGTATTGCCTACTCCTCTGAAAGCCGGCGATATTGATATTAACCTCGGAGCTACTTGGATTGATAAAAAATACTATGAGCAATTTATGTATGAGGTTTTTGAAACACCGCAAAGCCTTAAATCGGATTATGTGTCAAGATTTTTTAAATCCGACAGAATAGAGCTTGACTATTCAGAGTATTCCGGCAGATGGAATATCACGAATAAGAGAGCGGATTTGTCGGTAACTACTGTAAAGACCTACGGTGCAAGCGGATTATCTGCATATCAGATATTTGAATCCGTTCTCAATTTATCCGAACCGAAAGTGTATAAAGACAAGGTTGACGAATACGGTGTTGTTGAGCGTGATAAAAACAATAAGCCTGTAAGAGTGCTTGATGTAGAAGCGACTCAGGTTGTACAGCAAAAAGCCAATGCCATTCGCCGTGAATTTAAGAATTGGATTTTTAAAGATGCTAACCGCCGCAGAGATATTGTTGACACATACAATCGCACATTCAATTGCGTCCACGCACGAGAGTATGACGGTTCACACCTTAATTTTCCGGGAATGAATTCAAACATTCAGCTTCACGAACATCAAAAAAATGCCATTGCTCACGCTATTTACGGAGGCAACACACTGTTTGCTCATTCGGTAGGTGCAGGAAAAACCTTTGAAATGATAGCTACTGCTATGGAATGTAAACGGCTTGGGTTGTGTCACAAATCCTTGTTTGCTGTACCGAATCATCTGACAGAACAGGTGGGAGCAGACTTTTTGAAGCTCTATCCCAACGCAAACATATTGGTTGCAACAAAGGATGATTTTAAATCATCAAACCGCAAGATGTTAATGTCAAAAATTGCAACTGGCAATTATGATGCCGTTATTATCGGACATACGCAATTAAAGATGCTGCCCCTATCTCCTGAAAGGCAGGAAGCCTTTTTACAATCTCAAATTGATGATATTGTTGCCGGTCTTGCTGAGATGAAAGCTCAGGACGGTAATAAATTTACCGTTAAGGAAATGGAGCGTACAAAAAAGAATCTCGAAAATCAGCTTGAGAAGCTTCAATCAAGTAAGAAAGACAATACCGTATATTTCGAGGAGCTTGGAATTGACAAATTGTTTGTTGACGAAGCTCACGAATTTAAGAATCTGTACTGTGCAACAAAGCTGCAAAATGTTTCGGGTATATCTTCAAGAGCTTCTCAGAGGGCAACAGAGCTGTTTGCAAAATGCCGTTATCTTGACGAAAAGACAGGCGGCAAGGGTGTTGTATTTGCCACAGGTACACCGTTGTCAAACAGCGTTACAGAGCTTCACACAATGATGAGATACCTTAATTATGATTTTCTTGCAAGTCACAACAATATGCAGAATTTTGATAATTGGATTTCTGCATTCGGTGTGCAAAAGAAAGAATACGAGTTAGCTCCGGCAGGAAACAAGTTTAAGGAACGCACAAGGATTGCGGAATATTCCAATCTGCCTGAGCTTATGTCTATGTTTAAGATGGTAGCCGATGTAAAGACAGCTGAAACTCTTAAACTTAAAGTGCCTGATTGTGAGCTTCACATTGTTGATGTAGAGCCTACAGAGCTTCAAAAGGAGCTTGTCGATGAATTATCCGACAGAGCAGATGAGGTTAATTCAGGCTCCGTAGATCCGTCACAGGATAATATGCTCAAAATTACCGGTGACGGCAGAAAGCTCGGTCTTGACCCCCGACTTATTAGCCCCGATTTTGAGGATGATCCAAATACAAAGCTGAATGTGTGTGTAAACAATGTATTTGACATTTATACAGACACAGCAAAAGACAAGCTTACTCAAATTGTTTTTTGTGACCTCGGTGTGCCGTCAAAAAACACAGGCAATGACTCCTCAAAAGAGCAAAACGATAACAAGAGTGTTGCGGAACTTGACTCTCTTGAGGAAACAGGCAAGTTTTGCGTGTATGACGACATAAGGGACAAGCTCATTGCAAAGGGCATCCCTGCGACTGAAATAGCATATATACACAATGCAAAAACCGAAGCTCAAAAGTCCGAATTGTTTTCAAAGGTCAGAAGCGGTGAAGTGAGAATTTTACTCGGTTCAACGGGCAAAATGGGAACAGGCACAAATGTGCAGGACAGAATCATTGCTCTGCACGATTTAGATGTTCCGTGGCGACCGGCAGACCTCGAGCAGAGGCGTGGCAGAATGGTCAGACAGGGCAATATTAACGAAAAAGTGCATTTGTACAGATATGTTACCAAAGGAACTTTTGATGCGTACAGCTATCAGCTCCTCGAAACCAAGCAAAAATTTATCAGTCAGGTTATGACTGACAAAGCTCCTGCACGCAAGTGTGCCGATGTTGACCAAGCGGCTCTTTCATATGGCGAAATTAAGGCTCTCTGTACGGGCGATGACCGTATCCGTGAGAAGCTCACGCTTGATAACAGAGTAAAGGAGCTTAACTCTCTCAAAGCTGATTACAACAATACAAAATATGAGCTTGAAGATGGTGTTGCGGCTTATCCCGAAAAACGCAAGCAACTCCTTTGTACTATCGGCAACATAAAATCCGATATCGATAATGTTAAGTCATTTGTCGATAAGGACGGTAAACTTATTTGCAAATTAACTTTAGGTTCTCAGACTTTTGACCTGAAGAACGATGAGGAACGAAAAAACGCTGCCAAAGCTCTTACAACTGCTGTTGCTCAGGTGAGAATAGCCGACAACAGAAAGAAGCAGGTTGGCATTGGCAACATTTGCGGATTCGATATAAGCGTTATAAACAACGGAAATGTGTATGATGACATTGTAGTTACAATCAAGGGTAAATATTCATATTCTGCTCAGCTCGGTGTTTCTGCTGTGCATAACCTCAGTAAAATAGAGGGGTTGCTGTACAAAACCGAAAGTGTTCTTGATTACAGTCAGAATTCTCTTAACAAGCTTGACCTTGATTACAAAACAAGTGTTGCCCTGCTTGAAAAGCCTTTTGAATATGAAGCGGAATTGCAGGAAAAGTCAGCACGCCTGTCTGAATTAACAAAGATTTTGAACATTGAGCTTGCTCACCAAAAAACAGAATCAAAGCCCAAAACACATTACTTTGGTAAGGATAAAATCCTCGGCAGGAACAAATCTTCAAAGCAAATTCAGAATAAAACAGTTATGAAATCAGAACCTAAAAGGAGTGAACAAGAGTTGTGATTATAATAGCTTGAAACGGCTTTAAACAGCTCTTTATTCCGATTTTGCGGTAGATAAATATTTTTTATTTAATTTAAAAAGCAGCCGTTCAGACGGCTCTGAACGGCTCTTTTTTGTTGTCCTTAAAACTTGCAAATTTTCCGATTTTGACATAAGATAATATGTAAAGAAAATGAAGTGTGGTGATATTTATGATGTCAATTACAAGTACACGATATCTTTCTAATGTCGATTGGTTACAAGATGTGGTTCAAGGTACAGATTTAATCCTGTGCGGAGTTTCGGCACTTGAGTACCTTGAATTATTCAATGGTTATGTCAATGAATCTAAGATACAGGTGTATGCTCAGAACGAGGGACAATTTGATAACATTGAATATCATATTGTCAATTCATTTGACGATATTGAGTATCTCAATTTTGACGGTGTTTTATGTACAACTGTTAATCAGACTATAAACGATATGCTTTCTGATTATGACAACATAGATGAGCTTGCTTTTCTTGAAGCATTGAGCAATTATTATTTCGCCAACAATGAATCATTTGACAATCTTAAAATTAAACCTGAAAACAGAGATGTTTTTAATCAAGTGAAGCAGATGGCGATAGAATATTATTGTGAGGAGTAATATGACTGAACAGGAAAAACTGATGTACGAAATTCTCGGACAAATAACCACCTCTGATATTCCTATTGTGTTCAAGGGCGGTCTGATAACTAAACTGATTTTAAACGAGAGTGGTCTTAGCTCAGTTCAACGAACCACGAAAGATATTGATGCGAATTGGATTGGTCAACCCCCGTCTATGGACTATTTAGTTGATTCTTTAAATAACAGTTTTGGCGATTTACAAAGATGCTATAAAGCTGTTGCGTCACGGCAATACGGAGAAAAACAATCTGCCGGTATAAGTGTTATTGATAAAAACACAGGCAGAAAATTTATTACTATGGATATAGACATTAAGCCGTTGATTGACAGCAAAACCTATTATTATGAACAAACTAAAATCAGAGGAGTACTTCCAAATGAAATTTTGGCTGATAAGATTTGTGTCTTGTCGGGAGAAGCTATATATAAAAACAGAGCCAAAGATGTATTAGATGTTTTCCTGTTATCTAAATGTGTGGAAGTGTATTCTAAGGACATTTCTGATATTTGCAAAAGAGCAGGAAGGGAAATAAAATCATTTGATGCTTTCCATAATAAAGAAGCTGAAATTGAACACGCATACAACAAATTAAAGGGTATTGAAGGAAAACCTGATTTTAATACTGTTTACAATTACTTGTATGAATTTATAGTCCCATTTGCACAGGAAGTAATTCCAAATAAAATGTGGGATTGCAAATCATTGTCGTGGAATGATGTATGTAAAACAAAATCACCTCTATCAAGAAAGCAGATAAATCAAAACGCAAAAATTATATCCCACAAACAAGAAAATCAATCACAGCATAACAAGGACAAAAGTAAAAGCAGATAGCATCAAAAAAGATGTTATCTGCCTAAATAAACAGCACAGCCGTACAGACAGTTATCTGTATATTGTCTGTAACGCTTGACTATATCTTGTACTTATTTATACATATTCAATTACCTTGGCACATCAATGTTGCTCTAATCGGTATGGCATTTATGTTCATAGGACTTAAAATCAAAGAATCAAATCTGCTGAAAAATATCACCCATGGTATATCTTTTATATTTTCTATGATAGCTCTCGGTGCATTATGCATAGTAACAAACCCAAGAGTTGACCTCTGCAACAACACCTTAAACAACACTTTTCTTACATTTGGGGGGGGGTTACAGTTTCCTCTGCAATACTCTTTATCTGCTACAAATATGTGAATAATTTTAAATTTTTATCTTTTTTAGGTAAGAACACCATAATTATTATGGCACTCAATTATGCGGTAAACAGCTATTCAAACCAAATTTGGAGCAATACTCCTGTACTGCAAAGTATAAGCTATTGTTGGTGGATTATGACAATAGTTGACATTCTTGCCTGCTCGGGTTTTATACTTCTTTGGTGCAAGATAAAGAAATTTTTTCCGGTACTCAAACATCTTCATATATAAAAAGCAGCTCCCGACACCGCATTAATCAGCAGTGCCGGGAGTAATTTTATACAATTAAATCGCCAAATTTTCTGTGTATTGCACAAAGCTCTCTGCCCATTACACAAACGCAGCTCTTCCATAGTATAGTCAATTTTACCATTTAGCTAAACTTTTACCATTGAAAAAATTGTTGCTGAAAATACATTGTGCAATTAAAAGTTTTATTGTATTCTTATAGCACAACAAAGCTGCTATGCCGGCAAAGCGGTGCGTTGAATAATTTTTTTAAGGTGATTTTTATGCCAGATTTTATGCCAGATATGTTATGTGTGTCAAAATATGAAATTCCTGCGTTGTTATCAAAAATTGAAGCAGAACTTTATAAAGAGCTGGAAACAAACCTTTTCCCTTACAATGAAAATGCAAATGATAAAATTGTTTCGTTTGAATACAAAGGTATTGATACCCATGACAGCTTCTACTCTATTCGAGATTTTAGTGTGCCATGTGTAACAGTAACTTGGAAAGAAACCGGCAATGTGGTAAATGATTTTACCCTTTTTGTAGTTTTCCACGCATATATAAGTCAGCTTAACTGGAGTACTGATTATACAGAATATTCTGCTGAATCCGCTGAAGATTTTACATCTTTCAAACGAGTAGAGCAGGCAGATATTATTGCAGAGCACTTTGATGAAAAAACTTTTTCTGATTATATCAGGGCTATTCCTTATGATGAGGATGAGCAAATGGCTTGGCTTCCGGTTGTGTTCAGGTTTGGTAACGATGAGGTTATTGAACAGGCTATAAACTTTATTTTTGATAATGAGGAATTGATTTTCCATGGCTTTACAAAAGAAGAATTTGTGGGTGCTTTGCTTTCTCTCAGCGACAGTGACTACGCCGCATTAACACGAGAAGCTATGCTCTACAGCCTTGACAAAGACTGTGATGATTACGAAATTCATAAAAAGTCTGACGATACAGACATTTACAGCTCGCTCGACTATGAGGACATCGACTTCGGTGAAATACTGTCATTTGACTAACAAATTCCGCACCGAAAAAGTATTGAAAATAGCTTGAAACAATATTTTTGCATTGCAAATAAAATAATTGCAATCGTTATTTTCCGAGCTGAAATCTATGTGCATTTTGCAAAGTTTTTGTCGCAAAAAGTCTTTGTATTTTTTAGAATTGTATGATTTACTTTTTCACTCTGTTGTGCTATAATTCATACGAAATTAAGGATATTGTAGTTACAGTTTGTTTTCTGCAATAATTTTTAACAAATAAGTGTGCATATCTATGGCTAATTCAAGGTCTGTACGAAATCTGACGCAGGGAAAAATATTCAGTCAGATTTTGCTTTTTGCTATTCCCGTAATAATCGGCAACCTTTTACAGGAGCTTTACAATGTTGTCGATACGCTGATTGTCGGTCAGACTCTCGGTGAAATCAAGCTTGCGGCTGTCGGTTCAACGAGTTCGCTCAACTTTTTTGCACTCGGATTTTTCATAGGACTTTCCGCCGGCTGTTCGGTAATCACTTCACAGCATTTCGGTGCAAACGATATGGAACGGGTGAAAAAGAGCGTTGCCGCCCACATAATAATCGGCGTTGTGTCGGCTGTTGTGCTTACTGTTTTGTTTGTACTTCTTGTTAATCCGCTGCTTACAATGCTCGGAACAACCTCGGATACATTCGATTATGCAAGCAGATATCTTACAATAATTTACCTCGGAATCCCCGCAACAATGCTCTACAACCTTACGGCATCACTTCTGCGTTCGGTTGGTGACAGCAAAACTCCGCTTTATCTGTTGCTCTTTTCATCCGTAATGAATGTGGGACTTGACCTGTTATTTATCATAGTGTTCAGGTGGGATGTTTCGGGTGCGGCAATTGCAACGGTAATCTCTCAGCTTGTGTCGGCAGTTCTCTGTTGTGTGTACATTTTTTTCAAGGTGAAAATGCTCTTGCCGAACAAAAACAGCTTTAAAAATTTGACTTTAACTGTACGGGACGAGCTAAAAGTCGGTTTCCCGATGGGACTTCAAAACTCAGTAATTTCAATCGGAATGATGGTTTTGCAGTATTTCGTAAATCAGTTCGGTTCATATGCCGTTGCCGCCTACACAATCGGCAACCGTGTCCAGCTCCTCATCCAGAATCCGATGAACTCAATGAGTATGGTTATCGCAACATTTGCAGGTCAGAACGAGGGCGCAGGAAGATATGACAGAATCAAAAAAGGCGTCAATTTCTGCCTGTTAATTTGCATTGTATATTCAATTGTAATCGGTGCGGTTTCAATGATTTTTGCTCAGCCGATAACAGGAATCTTCACAAGCGGAAGCTCACAGCAGACTATTGATTATTCCGTTCAGTTTATCTTCTGGAACTGCCCGTTTGAGTGGTCGCTTGCAATGCTGTTTATATACCGTGGAACAATTCAGGGACTTAAAAACGGCATTGTGCCTATGATCGGTTCGCTTATCGAAGTTGTTATGCGAATTATGGCGCCTGTCATTTTCAGTTCTGTAATAGGTTACGCATCAATCTGTGTTGCCGGTCCTGCCGCATGGACAGGAAGTATGCTCCTTATGATTGCGGTTTATTATGTTAAAATAAGAAAACTTTCAAAGACGAAAACTGTTGTGGCAAATTAATCCTTTATGTGGTACAATATTCCCTGTGATTATAATAACGAAAGGGATTTTTATGATTTGCTTTAAAAAAGTCACAAAACAAATTTGTGATTATAAATCTGTAAAAGAATT